>Ga0181530_10000573_pt1 | contig 47109 bp, 29 predicted proteins | sample PEATcosm2014_Bin_42_FD_119769 | JGI IMG/M metagenome (GOLD analysis project Ga0181530, IMG submission 119769) | Peatland microbial communities from MTU Mesocosm Facility, Houghton, MI, USA - PEATcosm2014_Bin10_60_metaG | ecosystem: Environmental > Terrestrial > Soil > Wetlands > Peat | place...
ATGCGCTCTGACATCATCAAAAAAGGTTTTGAACGCGCGCCGCACCGCTCGCTGCTCCGCGCCACCGGCTCCATCGAATCCGAGGCCGACTGGGACAAGCCGTTCATCGCCATCTGCAACAGCTACACCGATTGCATCCCCGGCCATGCCCACCTCAACGAGGTCGGCATGCTGGTCAAACGCCTCGTGCGCGAGGCCGGCGGCGTGCCGTTCATCTTCAACACCATCGGCGTGGACGACGGCATCGCCATGGGCCATTCCGGCATGTTGTATTCGCTGCCGTCGCGCGAACTCATCGCCGATTGCGTCGAGACCATGCTTAAGGCGCACTGCTTCGACGGCATGGTGTGCATTCCGAATTGCGACAAGATCGTCCCCGGCATGCTGATGGGCGCCATGCGCGTCAACATCCCGACCGTGTTCGTCAGCGGCGGGCCGATGGCGGCGGGCATTGCCGAACAGAAAACCACGCATGAGGACCTCGCATCTTATCTTCAGCCGGCATCCGGCAAGTCGGATTTGATTTCGGTTTTCAAAGGCGTCGCCGAACTTCAGGCGGGCAAGATCACGGAAGCGCAATTGACCAAGCTCGAACAAACCGCCTGTCCGACCTGCGGTTCGTGCTCCGGGATGTTCACCGCCAATTCGATGAACTGCCTCTGCGAAGCGCTCGGCATGGCGCTGCCCGGCAACGGCACCATTCTGGCCGTCTCGAAGGAACGCGAAGCCCTTTACGACCGGGCGGCCCGCGCCATCATCCAGCTTGTCAAACACGACCTCAAACCGCGCGACATCGCCACGCCGGAAGCGTTTGACAACTCCATCATGCTCGACGTCGCGATGGGTGGCTCGACGAACACGATCCTGCACACGCTCGCCATCGCGCGCGAGGCGGGCATTCCCTACGACATCAAGCGCATTGACGACATCTCGCGCCGCATTCCGTGCGTGTGCAAGGTTTCGCCGTCATCGAATTACCACGTGCAGGACGTGCATCGCGCCGGCGGCATCCACACCATCCTCGGCGAACTCAAGCGCATGGGCGTGCTCAACACCTCGTGCAAAACCGTCACCGGCAAAACGCTTGGCGAAAACATTGACGAATGGGACATTCGCTCCGAAAAATGTTCCGACTGGGCCAGGACCGTGCGCGTCTCCGGCGCGTCGGCGATTGTGGTGGACCCGAACGACAAAATGGGTCCGGCGGCCCGCACCGCCAGCGGCAATCTCGCGCCCAAACCCATGCTGTTCTTCCCCGCCGACCCGCTGGCCATCACGCTCTGGCGCGATGCCGCCGCGTGGAACGCCGGCGATGTCGAGGCGCAACTGGCCGTGTTTGACCCAAAGGCGACGATGAAAATGCCTGACGGAACCGTGTTGAAAGGGCATGACCTCCTGCGGCTGAACATTCAGCAGCAGCTTCAGGAATCGAAAGGCCTCATCCGTGCCGAACTTGCCGAGTTTCGCGATTCGCCGGTCCTGCTCATGTGGCGCTATGAAAAAGGCGGCACCCGGACGCCGTTCGCCATGGTGCGTGTCAAGAAAGTGAAGAATTGGGTCATCACCCGCGCCGAGTTTGACACTGATCCGAAGCATCTCGCCAAGGTCAAGCCCAGCGGCCTCATGCCGTATGATTCGGCGTTCATGTTCGACGCGAAAGATTGCATCCGCACCAAGGAAACTGCCTACTCACCGGACGGAGGTCTCGCGATTCTGTACGGCCAGCTTGCGCCGGAAGGCAGCGTGGTGAAAACCGCCGGTATCAGCGCGGAGTTCAAGAAGAGCTGCGGGCCGGGATTCGTCTTTGAAGGGCCGTGCGTGATTTTCGAAAGCCAGGATGACGCCTGCGCCGGCATTCTGGCCGGCAAAGTCAAGGCCGGCGACGTGGTCATCATCCGCAACGAAGGTCCGCGCGGCGGGCCGGGCATGCAGGAAATGCTTTCGCCCACCAGCTACATCGCCGGTCTGGGCTTGGGCGACAAATGCGCGCTCATCACCGACGGCCGGTTCAGCGGCGGCACGGCGGGCGCGTGCATCGGCCACGTCTCGCCGGAGGCCGAGGAAGGCGGCCCGATTGGCCTGCTCAAGGCGGGAGACCGCATCCGCATTGATTTCCCCAACCGCAAGATTGACATCCTGGTATCCGAAGCTGAACTGGCGGAGCGGAAGAAGATCTGGCAGCCGGTAAAGCGCAATCTCGGCGGCTGGCTGGCGCGCTATCAGAAACTTGTCACCAACGCGAGCCGCGGCGGGATTTTGAGTGTCTAGTTTGTCCCGGATGCGAAAAACGGGGCGCAAATTGCTCTCGTTTGTTCCTGTCGGGCCGAGATAAAGATTTTAGACCAGCACCCCGTCTCCACAACTTGTTTTGCTGCTGATAGCTTGACATTCGCACCGCAAAGGGAAACGGTATCGGTCGAAAATCTGCGCATGAAAAGTCCGTTTTTCAATTTGGCCGCAGTTTTACTGGCTGTCATTGTCTCCGGTTGTGGTAAGAAACCGCAATCACGTGCTTCAGGAAATTCCGCGACGAATTATCCCTTGCCCGACCCGCCGGTCGTAGTGGCTTGCGAACCGGGCATCCCCGGCGGACGGCTCGTTGTGGACGAGGTTGGCGATCCCAAGACATTCAATATGATCACTGCCGCCGAAGGGTCGTCCGTAGACATTGGCCGTTTCTTGTTTTGGGGATTGTTGAACTATGACGTGGCGTCCCAACAAGTCCTGCCGGGGCTGGCGCAGTCGTGGACCAATTCACCCGACGGCAAGACGTGGACGCTCACGTTGCGAAAAAATCTGCGCTGGAGCGATGGCCAGCCACTCACGGCGGAGGACGTGGTCTTCACGTGGAACGATGTCATATACAATCCAAAGATTGACAATGTAACCCGCGACCCATTCATCGTGAACGGGAAAAATTTCACGGTGACCAAACTGGACGATTTGACCGTCCAAATCGTAACGCCGGAAGTGTTTGCGCCGTTCTTGATGGAGTTTGGCATCACGCCCGTCATGCCGAAGCACATTTTGGCCCGGTCGGTTGCGGACGGAACATTCACTTCAGCCTATGGCGTAAACGCCAAGCCAGAGGACATCGTCGGAAGCGGGCCATTCCGTCTCAAAGAACACAAAGCTGCGCAATACACTTTGCTCGAACGCAATCCGTATTTTTTGGAAGTGGACAAAAAAGGGCAGCGCCTGCCGTATTTTGACAATATCATTTTCACCGCGATTCCAAACCTGAACGCGATGTCGCTGCGTTTTTTGAGCGGCGAAAGCGACGTGGACGAAAAGATCGAAGCGTTTGAATACGACAGGTTTAAAACCGAATCGTTGAAAGGAAAGGTCGATTTGCTCGAACCCGGTGTGGGATTGGAAATAAACTTCTTCTTTTTCAACGAAAACACGAACGTCAACGGAACCACCGGCAAGCCTTACGTTGATCCAAAAAAGTTGAAATGGTTCCGCAACGTGAAATTCCGGCAGGCCTGCTCGTATGCGATTGACCGCGAGGCCATCATCAAATCCATTTATTGCGGCCGCGCGATTCCCCAGTATGGTTATGTGACGCCTGGCGAGAAAAAATGGTTCAATCCCAACGTCAAACAATATCCGCATGATCCGGCCAAAGCGCTTGTCTTGTTGAAAGAAATTGGGATTGAAAAGCGGAACGGCGATGAAGTTTTGACTGACGCCGAGGGAAACAAGATTGAATTTGTCTTGAACGTCAGAATCGGTTACGAGGCGCGCGAAAGAACTGCCATGCTCATCGCGTCGGATTTGAGAAAAATTGGTTTCCACGTCATTCTCCAGCCGCTGGAATTCAACACCCTCATGGCGAAACTTGACGAGACGCGCGATTATGATTGTATTCTGATGATGTATTACTTCTCCTTCCCCGACCCTGCTGAAAGCCTGGCGGTTATCAAATCCAGCGGTTTTGACAACCCTTGGTTTCCGCGCCAGCAAACGCCTTCGACCGACTGGGAGGCAAGGCTGGATTATTTGATGGACGCTCAAATGAAAACGTTGGATTACGCGGAACGGAAAAAATATTTTGACGAGGTTCAGGAAATTCTGGCCGAGCAACAGCCGTTGATTTTCACGGTCACGCCAATGTATTACGCCGCCATTCGCCCGGACATCGGCAATATCCGCCCGACGGCTTTGAGTTACTACCGCGTGACGTGGAACGCCGAGGAACTTTATTTAAAGAAATCACCCGCAACGCATAAATGATTTCATCGCGGATTGCCTGCCATTGCCGGTTTGCCATAAAAAAGGTTGCTTCCAGCGCAGTGCGCGGCCAAAGTTTTCCGCTCCCGGCGGGAGAGATGGCCGAGTGGTTGAAGGCACACGCCTGGAAAGCGTGCATACTCCAAAAGGGTATCGAGGGTTCGAATCCCTCTCTCTCCGCCAGTCTTTAAATAACCCCATTAAATAAAGCATTTAATGGGGTTTTGTTTTCTGCCAAACCGTCATCAATTAGCCGCCATCAACCCTGAGCCCGAATTGCCCGCAGCGCCGTTCACCTCTGAAAACATCACCCAGCGATTCACATCGGCCATTCCGGAGATCACCCGGGAAACAGAAAAAGCCGGAAGGCCAACGAACCCGCGACCGCAGGGGCCGCGAGCTAACGCTCGCAGCTCGGCCCCGGCTCGTTTATTCGGTAGGTGGGTCGTCAATCTCTCCCAACCAAACGTATTGCAGGCTGGTTTTGCATTTCCTAATATCCAGACGAATGGGTCTTCAAATAATAGTTCGCCTGTTATGAGCGTTTTATGAAAACATTATGCATTGTCATTTTGACATTTTTTCTCGTTGGTTGCGCGAATACGCGACAAAGCGCATCGTTGACTGCCGAGCAGACCAAAATAGTCACCAACAACGGTTCCCCCGACGCTGCAGCCCCTTCTCTGACTGAAGTCCAGCAGTCGTGGCTGAGCAAGGCGAACCGGCATGAGAAAGCTGGCTGGGTCTATGTGCATATTGAAGGGATCCCACGAGAACGTGGCTTTCAGCACGGCTACCTGCTCGCCAAGGAAATTGCTGAATGCCTCCGGGTTACCCGGGCGCACTGGAAGCACGACAGCAGCATGGAGTGGGCCTGGCTCATTGCTCACACCAAGGGGTTCATCGAGCCGGCCATTGACCCGGAGAACCGCGCTGAGTTGCAGGGCATCGCGGACGGGATGACTGCGGCTGGTGTTCCGATGACTTACGACGAGATCGTCACCTACAACGCCGAGATTGAACTTTGGTGGTATTGGTGGCCACTGGCCTCTAAAAAGCTCACAGACGGCACCGATGTGGTGAAAAAGCCCAAACAATCCTGCTCCTCTTTCATCGCCACGGGCCGGATGACCAAGGACGGCGGGATCGTTCTGGGACATAACACGATGGACGACTATGTCGAAGCCCTGGCCAACGTGGTCATTGATATCAAACCCGCCGCAGGCCATCGCATTCTCATGCAGACGCAGCCGGGATGGATCCACAGCGGCACCGATTTCTTTATCACCGACGCCGGTCTCGTTGGCTCGGAAACCACCATTGGAGATTTTGAGCATTTTTCGGAAAAGGGCGTCCCCGAGTTTGCCCGGATGCGCCGGGCGACGCAGGATGCCACCAACATTGACCAATGGTGCGCCATCATGAAAAAAGGCAACAACGGCGGCTATGCCAACGCCTGGCTCATCGGTGATGTCAACAGCGGAGAAATCGCCCGTCTGGAACTGGGGCTTAAATACACCGGTTTTGAGCGGACCAAGGATGGTTATTTCACTGGGTCCAACATCGCAGAGGATCCGCATATCCTGCGGCTCGAAACCACCTCGAATGATTCGGATATTCGCAGTTCTATAGTGGCCCGCCGGGTGCGTTGGAAGCAACTGATGAGTGAAAACGCGGGCAAGATTGATCTGGAATTGGGTGAAAAAATGGAAGGTGACTGCTACGACACCTGCCTCAACAAGGAAAACCCGGGCTGCCGGACCCTGGCGGGACACTGTGAACTGGATCCCCAACTAACGGCCGCGAGTGACGTTCCGTTTCATCCGCTTGGATCGTATGATGCCAAGGTGGTCGATTCGCGCATGGCCAAAAACATGAGTTTCGCCGCGCGCTGGGGTTCCGCGGACGGGACTTCATTTGACGCGCCGGCGTTTCTGGCCGCGCATCCGCAATTCGATTGGCAGGAGGGATACCTCAAAACCCGTCCGGCGGAACCGTGGGTTGAATTTAAGTCTGGTGAAGACCGGTAGCTCCTATGGCGGAAAAATGGTCGGCAGGAGAAAAATTGAAAAGGAAAAGCCCTTGCTTGCATCAGGAAACCAGATATGAATAAAGCACCTCAGAGTGGCTGGCTTTGATTCGACCCCGGCTGGCTGGTTTTGAAGTGACCGGTGACATCCGTTCTAACTCGCCACTACTTTTCACTACTCTGTCAGTACTTTCACTGACAGTTTCACTGAATGCGAACGACGCGGTAAAACCGTTGTGAGTCTGGCCCAATGGGAGTCGAGAACGTCAAGGTAGAATTGGTCGCGGTGATGGCATTGCCTAAATTGTTCCAGTCGGTTTGAATTAAATTGGTCTTGTATTGCACTTGATTCGTCTGCCCAGCGATTGTTCGCCAAGTGAAGTTCAAAGTGTTGCCTGTGAGCGTTAAGGAACTGAGCACCGGCGGCTCAATTACCTCAAGCCGGAAAATGTTTCCCTGGGTGGTCGTGCTATAAAAATTGCCGTCGCTGGCTTGCATCATTCCTGCTTCTGGGTAACCGCCATCATTCCCGCCGGTAAAGGAATACAGCCCGGTCAACGCGCCATTGGTGGTAATTTTGAACACATTGCCAGCGGAATCTGCGCCGCCATATGTCGTCGTACCATAGAGATTGCCATCGGTTCCTTGCATCAGTGGTGCCTGTGGGTTCCCGCCATCATTCCCGTCGAAGATATACAGCGCAATCAACGCGCCACTGGTGGTGATTTTGAACACGGTGCCAGCGCAATTTGTGCCGCCATCAAATGTAGTGCCATAGAGAACCGGGGCGAGCGCAGCGGTGGCGGAGTTCGGTCGCGTGGGCGTCTCGGGGCAAGCCAGTCTTTCGGCTTACGGCGTCAAGCCAAGTCTGGCGCGGGGGCGGGTGCAATTTTAACGCGACGGAACGAGCACACAAGCGGAGTCGAGACCGGGTTTCGCGGAATGGAGACGGCGAAGTTTCGGCGCGGTTATTCCCCTGTCACCGCCCCTTTATTGATCGCCAGGTGTAATTTTAGGTGAAGAATTAGGTGAAACCTTTCCACGCAATTTATTCTTGGCCACCGTGCTGGCGCAGCAATTCCGCCGAGTCACTGTGTCCATTAGCAACCGCCGCGCGCAGGGGCGTGCGGCCTATGTTATCCTTGGCATTGACATCGGCTCCGTTGGCCAGCAGCAACTCCGCCACGTCGTTGTGGCCATTAGCCACCGCACAGTGCAAAGCCGTCTTACCACTATTGGCCTTGGCATTGACATCGGCTTTGTTGGCCAGCAGTATTTCCACTATGTCCTTGTAGCCCACTTCAGCCGCCGCGTGCATAGGCGTCCCTCCAAGGCTGTCCCGGGCATTGACATCGGCTCCCTTGGCCAGCAGTAATTCCACCACGTCCTTGTGGCCCTTAACCGCCGCCCAGTGCATAGGCGTATCGCTGCGGTTATCCTTGGCATTGACATCGGCTCCGTTGGCCAGCAGCAATTCCACCACGTCCATGTGGTCCATAATCGCAACCATGTGCAAAGGCGTTTCACCTGCGTTGCCCGTGGCATTGACATCGGCTCCGTTGGCCAGCAGTAATTCCGCCACTTTTTTGTAACCATACTGTGCCGCCGCGTACAAAGGCGTCCCGCCGTTAATGGCCTTGGCATTGACATCGGCCTTGTTAGTCAGCAGCAATTCCACCATGTCCTTCTGGCCCTTAACCGCTGCCCAGTGCATAGGTGTACTGCCGGTGTTGTCCCGGGCATTGACATCGGCTTTGCTGGCCAGCAGCAATGCCGCCATATCTTTGTAATCCGCACGCGCCGCGTAGTGCAACGGCGTCATGCCTTTGTTGTCCTTGGCATTGACATCGGCTTTGCTGGCCAACAGCAATGCCGCCACATCCTTGTATCCTCCGTTTAATCCTCCACGCGCCGCTAAGTGTAAAGGCGTGTCGCCAACGTTGTCCTTGGCATTCACATCCGCGCCTTTGGCCAGCAGCAATTTCACCACATCCGGGTAGCCTCCACCTGCCGCAATGAGCAAAGGCGTTAAGCTAACAATGGGGACTTGGGCATTGACATCAGCGTTGCTGGCCAGCAGCAATGCCGCCACATCCTTATAACCCCAATTCGCCGCCTCGTGTAAAGGCGTGTCGCCAACATTGTCCTTGGCATTGACATCGGCCTTGTTGGCCAGCAGCAATACCGTCACATCCTTATAGTTATTAATCGCCGCCACATGCAAAGGCGTAGAGCCGCCCTTGCCCTTGGCATTGACATCGGCTTTGTTGGCCAACAGCAATTTCACCATGTTCGTGTCGCCCATGGCCACTGCGAAGTGTAAAGGCGTATTGCCGCTGCTTTCCTTGGCATTGACATTGGTGTTGCTGGTCAGCCGTAATTCCAATATGTCCTTATTGCCGACATTTTCCTGGGCATTGACATCGGCGTTACTGGCCAGCAGCAATTCCGCCACATCCTTGTGCCGATTTAGCACCGCCGTGTGCAAAGCCGTCCAGCCGTAGTTGTCCCTGGCATTGACGTCGGCTTTGTTGGCCAACAGTAATTCCACCACGTCATTATGATCATGACTTGCCGCCGCGTGTAATGGCGTCTGGCCGTTGTATTTGTCGTCTTTGCTGAAAACCAAATCAGGATTGTTTTTTATCAGCGCTTTGACCTTTTCCAAGTTGCCATCCCGGGTTGCGTCATGAATCTCGCCGCAGAAGGCGAGGCTGCTCCAAGACAGCGCAACCAGCATAACGGCGGCGCAGCGGAGCATTGGGGAATGGCAGAGCTGGCTAAAGGAAAAGTCCGTTTTCATGGTTTTTCCGATTGGCGATTGCTACGCTGATTGAAACGAAACGTCAAACTGAAAGGTTCGCCGGTTATTATCAACAATGGGTTGACCGCTTTGAAAAACTCAAAATTAGCGATGATCCAGACCTGCAGCAAATTGGGGAGGAAGGCTTAAAATGGGCGATTCCCAACCGCGATGCATGCCGCCGCAGTGAAAGAAAAGAACAAATCTTTGGCTAGCTGGAATCTTAATTCGCCTTTGCTATTGACGCGAGTTGCGGCCGGAAATCCACCGACAGCAACTTTGGTTGCACGTTGCGTTGTGAATTTTTCCCCCAATCCTTTTCCCAATCATCCAGCGATGGCACCGTGACTTCGGCGTGTTTTGAATAGGCATGATGCACCGCCTTGGAATTGTGCCCCAATGCTTGCTGGGTGAGGCGAAGGTCGGTTTTCAACTAACGCCGAATGAAAAAACAGAGGGACTTCATGCTGCATTTGCGTCGCATGTTGCTGATTGCAAATGACTTGTATTAGAGTGTCTGGATCGAGCGCCTTTGGAATTTTTAGACGGGATTCCCGCCGGAAAGCGAGTCGGTTTCCGCAGCCACCCAATCCAGCCATTCGCTAAGGACGAGCAAGGTCCAGAGGGCGCGGGCATGATCGGCCCGGCGTTGACAATGTTCGGAGAACAAATCCCGGGCGGCGGGCGTGTGAATCCCAATCCGTTCCAGCCGCCCGCTTTCCAAGGTCGCGGACGCCCACTCCTGCAGCGGGCCGCGCAGCCAGCGGCCGATGGGCACCGAAAGCCCGCGCTTGCGCCGGTTCACGATGGCTTCCGGCAGGTAACGCAGGGCGTAGCGTTTCAGAAATATCTTGGTGTTGAATCCCCGCACCCGTTCCCCGACGGGAAGCGATTGGGCAAACTCCATCACGGCTTCGTCCAGAAACGGCGCGCGCAGTTCGAGGGCGGAGCTCATGCTGGCCCGGTCGGCCTTGGTCAACAATCCCTCGGCCAGCGGCGTCTCCAAATCCCACCGCTGCACCCGGTCCAGCAAATGGCCCGCGCCCGTCTCGCGGTTCTCCAAATCCATCGGCGTCACACCCAGCCGCTGTAGCAGCGGTGGCGCGATGTTGGAAACCCAGAGCTGGTGCCGCGCAATGCCTTCCAAATCCGCGCCCTGCACGAAACGCTTCAGCAGGAACGAAATCGTCACCTTCTTCTCGCTGGGCGGCAGCGCCTCCACCGCGCGCCGGATGACCGACTTGATCGGGCCGGGCAGCCGGGCGAAACGCTCGGCCACGCCCGCGCCGATGTAAGTCGGGTAGCCGCCGAACAATTCATCCGCGCCCTCGCCGACGAGTGCCTGCTTGATGTCCTGGGCGGCCCGCCGGGCCAGCAATGCCGCCGGGATCCACGCCGGGTCGGCCAACGGTTCGCCCACCAGGCGGACGAGTGACTTCAACCCGTCCCGCACGTCATCGGGTTTGACCCACACCGTCGCCATTTCCATTTTCAACTGCTTCGCCACCGCCTCTGCAAAAGTGCCTTCGTCGAATGATTCTTCCTCGAAACGCAAAGTGTAGGCCTTTAACGGACGCTTCGGGTGCAACGACCGCGTCACCGCCGAAACCAGCGACGAGTCAATGCCGCCGCTCAGGAAGACGCCGAAATCCACCTCCACGTCGCTTTGACGGCCGACGGCGGCGCGGAACGTTTGATCGAACGCATCGAGCGACGCCGCCGATTTGGCCGTCTCCGGAATCCGCCAGCGCCAGTAGGATTTCCGGCGGACGCCCGCCGCGTCGAATTGAATCCATTCGCCGGGCGCGACCTTCCGGATTTCAGTGAACGGCGTGTCTGGCGAGGGGAAGATTCCGAATTGCAGGTATTTTCGCAGCGCTTTTTGATCGAGGCGTACCGGCAACCGGCTGTGCGCCACCAAGGCGGCAATCTCGGTGGCAAAAAGGATTTCGCTTCCGTTCATCGCGTAAAACAGCGGGCGTTCTCCGGCGCGGTCGCGTGCCAGAGTGAGCCGCCGGTTGCGCGGATCCCACACCGCGATGGCGAATGCGCCGACGAGTTTGCTCGCGAACGCTTCGCCAAGTTCGAGATACAAACCGGGAATGACCGCCACGTCCGTTTCCCGTTGCACCGGACGGCCCCGCTCCGCCAGCCAGCGACGCAGTTCGTGATGATTGTCAATCTCGCCGTTGCAAACAGCCAACACGCCGCTCCCGGCGTCCAAGATTGGCTGGTTGGCGTCAGCCAGGCCGCGGATCGCCAGCCTCGTCACGCCCAGAACCGCCGATTCCGTGGCCATCTTGCCCACGTCGTCCGGGCCGCGGTGCGCAAGAGATTGGAGCATGGCTTCCACCCGGAGGCGGGTTGCCTCCGGATCAATCAGGCTGGAAAGGGAGACGTTGCCGCAAATGCCACACATAAGTCAGGGTCCTCCCGGCGCCGGCAGTTGAGCGCCCAAATATTCCGGGGAAAGGATTTGAACCATTGCACCCCGGACCGCAGCGATGGTTTCCAGTTTGTTGCGATTCGAGTGGTTGACGATCAGATAAACCGGCGCTTTTTGGGACGCCAGCCAGGCGTCAAAGTCCGCCAGCGGCACGATTTGTTCCGGCCACTGCGGATTTTTTTTCAGGGAATCTTTGATGTAATTGCTTGTCAGCTCGCCACCGTCGCGAGAGATAAGCTTCGCCGTGCGGCGCAGATAGAACGGCACTCCGTTCGGGAAACATTCCAGGCAGGCCAGTTCTGTTCCCGCCGGCAATGCCGAAAGCCGGCCGGCGACTTGCCGGCCCGACTTCACGCCAAAAATCACATCAATCACACCCATGCCCGCATTCGCGCCCACCGGGATGAAGAGCGCGAAGCAAAGCAGGCAAAGCGGAACGCTGCGCCGGCAACGCGCCACCGACCCGAGGACGCCGAATACTGCAAGCGAAACCACCAGCGGCGCCATCGCCCGACCGAGTCCGGCCGCGTCGGCCACCGGGATGCGCATGGGTCTGGCCAGCAGGTGTGTCTGTGACATGCCCAGCATCACTGCCGCCTCCACCGCCAGCAGCAAACAAACGATGGCCAACGCCGCCGTCGCGCGGCAGACAAGACGGGCGGCCCGGCCATCCGGGTTCGCCAGCGCCGCATCGAACAACCGCGCCAGGAGGATGCCGGAAGCCACCGTCACGCTCAGGATGTAACCCGCCAACTTTGACTGGGAGATGGAGAAGAACACCACCACCACCACCGACCAGATGAGGCACAACCGGTCGGCGCGGTTCTTCGCCCAGCGTTCCTTCCACGTCGCCAGGCCGGCCTCCAGCAGCAGGAGACTCCACGGGAAAAACGTTCCGGCGACGATGAGCAGATAAAAATAAAACGGCTCGGAGCGGTGAAAGGTTTTCGACGTGGTGAACCGGTGGAAGGATTCCTCCACCAGCCCGTACTGGAGGAAGTCCCGGTGCGCGAGGCAAAGCCCCACAAACCACGGCAGTGTGATGCCGAAGAACACCAGCAGGTTCAGGGGCGACAGCAACCGCCGCCACGCGCCGCGCCGGCCTTCGACGCGGCTGAAAACGAGCAGCACCAGCGCGGGAACCAGGAAACCAATCGGCCCTTTCACGAGCGTGGCGAAGCCGGCCGACGCGGCTCCGAGCAAATACCAGTTCCGCCGCGTCCGGCCCTCCGCTGCTTCCGCCAGGTAGCCGGCAAAGATGGCGCCGCAGACAAAAAAGGCGAGCGCCATGTCGAAGATAACCGTGCGCGCATTCATCACGTAGAGCGGCGTGGTGACGACGACGATTACCGCCAGCAGGCCGCAACGGGTTCCGTAAATTTTCCGGCAGAAGGCGAAGACTAGGACCACCAGTGCCATCCCAAAAGCCGCGGACGGGATGCGGGCCGCAGTTTCGTTGTTGCCAAAGGCCGCGAGCGAGAAGGCCACGGCCTTGAAGTAGAACGCCGGTTTGTCCAGATAATCCAGACCGTTGTAGGTGGGCACGAGCCAGGCGCCGGACTCCTTCATTTCGCGGGCGACCTCGGCATTGCGGCCTTCATCGGGGGCGCTCAACGGCAGGTGCCCCAGACGGAAGCAGAGGGCAAACCAGACCACGGCCAGAGCCAGCCAAACCCATGCGGTTTCCGACGGCGAAGCTGAAAATGAACGTCGCGGTTCGATGCCGCGCAATCTACCAACCCCGCACCGCAACGCAAGCGTCGTTGACCGCATTTCCCCTGCAAAAACCCCGGCCTGCCCGAAACATCGCTTTCAAGTTTGCTTCGCAAGGGAACTTTTCTTATTGCTGGCACGTCAGAGAATGGAATGAAGAAGAAGCTGAAATGGATTTTCGCCGCGCTCGCCGCGGTGTTTGTGCTCTTGCAGCTCACGAACCCGTCGCGCACGAATCCGCCGGTCGCACCGGGGCACGACTTGATGGCCACCAACGCGCCGCCGCCGGAAATCGCCGCCCTGCTGCACACGGCCTGTTACAATTGTCACTCCCACGAAACCCAATGGCCGTGGTACAGCCACGTCGCGCCGGTGTCATGGCTGGTGGCGAACGATGTCACGCGCGGGCGCGAGCGGCTGGATTTTTCCGAATGGCCGCGGGAACTGCCCGAACGCGCGGCCAAACGGCTGGAGCGGATCAGTGAAGAAGTGGATTACAAGGACATGCCGCCGGCCAAATATACTTTGATGCATCCCGAAGCCCAGCTCACCGCCGGCCAGCGCGAGCAATTGATGCAATGGGCGGACGGGGAAGCCGAGCGGCTTAAAGCAAACGGCGGGGCCGGGAAAGAATGAGCTCTCAGACATTTTCCTGATGATTTGCAGCCGACGTGAGTCAGCTCACTTCTGCAAGGATTTCAGGAAAAGAATAGAGCGGACTGACGTCCGCTGCTACTAATCAAATCTCGATTCGTTTGGACATTGACGGAACCAAGCCTGCCAAACATTCTTTTATTTTATGTTGCACAGCGAACTGGTTCCCGCCGCCGAATCCCGCCCCACCGGGACACGGCGATTGATGGTGATGTTGCACGGACTGGGCGACAGCATGGACGGCTGGCGCTGGTTCCCGGAGGCGATGAACCTGCCGTGGCTGAATTATCTGCTCGTCAACGCGCCGGACGACTACTACGGCGGCTACTCATGGTTCGATTTGGACAACATGGTTCCCGGCGTCCAGCGCAGCCGGAAATTGTTGTTCGACCTGCTCGACGATTTGCGCGCCAAAGGTTTTCCCGCGGAACAAATCACGTTCGGCGGTTTTTCGCAGGGCTGTCTGATGGCCATCGAAGCCGGCCTGCATTATCCGCATCGCCTGGCGGGCATTGTCGGCATCAGCGGCTGGATTTATGAGGCGGAAAAACTGGTGCAGGAGCTTTCGCCGATCGCGCGCCAGCAGCGCCTGCTCATGACGCACGGAACGAGCGACCCCATGATTCCGATTGACAAGGTGCGCCCGCAAATTCCCTTGCTCAAGGCCGGCGTCCTGCATCTGGAGTGGCACGAATTTATGAAGGCGCACACCGTCGCCGGCGAAGAGGAGATTTCTGTCATCCGCAATTTTGTGCGCGCCGGGTATCCGAGTGAATGACGAATGACGAAAACCTAATGACGAAAGAATTTCCCAATGCCCGAATGACCAATTCGGGCTTGGCCATTCGTCATTCTTTAGACATTCGGATTTAGCCTTTGCCGCCCGTGTTGGAGTTCACGCTTCAGCGTGTTCCCCGCCACACCAACAAGCTAAAGCTTGAACTCCAGCAACTAAACTTTCACTTCGCGGCTGGCGCCGGGAATCCAGATTTGTTCCGGACGCGGCTCGCCGGTGGCTTCCATTGCACGCTCCACGATGTCACGCATCTGGGCAAACCACCAGCCGGCGCGGGCGATGCGCCCCTCCCGCCGTGCCGCGTTCGGACGTGGTTGAATCCCGTTGAATCCGAGTTCCAGTTGATTGTCGGTCGCGTTTGTCATAATGAACCTTTCTTTGCGCGACATTCTGGCAGAGGGGGTTGGACATTGGCTGTCTAAGCAAAGAAATATTCGGGAGTATGTATTTAACGCAAATAGGCACCAAAACTAAAAAACCAGCGCTTTATTTGCTGGGTAAACCCCGCACGAAGGACGAAATTTGCGTTAAGTACATACTCCCGAAAATATTTTGAAGCGGGAAAACATCCAACATCGAACATTCAACATTCAACACCCAAGGCTGAAATCATTCGATGTTGGGTGCCCGCTCACACGATAGCGGAGCTGGATGTTCGATGTTGGATGTTCCCAACTATTCGCGGATGGTGATGGTATCTCCCGGTTCCAGCAGCACGACGTGGCCGCTGAGCAAATCGCGCGGACTGACGTAGATTTTCGCGCCCTGGCGGGTGATGGTAATGGTTTTCGGGTTGCGGTGGCTGGTGTATTCGGCCGTCGTGATGGCCTGCGCCAGGGTCAATCCCTCGACCCACGGGACGTTGGGATATTGCACCGGGCCGACGATGACGACGCCCTGTCCCTGCCCCGCAATGCTGGCCAACGCAGCTTTCCAGCCGACCAGATAAGCCGCCCGCGCCTGGGCATCGGCCTGCGACCGGGTGACGCAGCCGCAAAACGACGTTGCCATCAAAAACGCCGAAATCCCGCTGACACAAAACAATTTCAAGAACCCGTTCATTTTATTCCGGCCGCTTGAGAATCTTCCCAAACTCGCCTTCGACCGGCTCGATTTCAATCCGCTGGCTTTCACGCGCACCCGGTGCCGGCGTCGATCCCTTGCTTTTCTTTTCCGTCCGGGGCGCAGCGGGGGCAGATGGCAGGGGAGCGGCCACAAGGGTTGCTTCGGCCGGTTCGCTGTCCGGCGGCTCCGAACTTGGACCGGGAACAAACAAATGGGTCCGGGTCTCGAGCCATTTGCAATAACGTTGAAAACCCCACATGCCGTGATCGGCGCCGGTTTCAATGGCGGAGATGATTTTGAAGAACTCGCGCGTGCGGATGAAATTTCTCACCGCGTGCGTCGCCACCAGAATTTCGCATTCGGGCACGCGAATGTTCAAATCCGGCCGGAAACGGAGCCGTTGCGAGATGATCGCCACGAGACAATCCGCCAGTTGCGCGCAAACGGCGCCCTGAATCTCCGCCGGAAAGGCCGAGGCCACGCGTTGCAAGGCTTCCGCACAACTCGACGAATGGACCGTGGCCAGGACCAGGTGGCCGGTTTCGGAGGCGCTCAACGTCAGGCGCATCGTTTCCGGATCGCGCATTTCCCCGACCATCAGCACGTCCGGGTCCTCGCGCAGCGCGTCCAGCAGCGCCTGCTCGAAGCTCGGTGTGTCGCGCCCAACTTCGCGCTGCCGGATGTAGGAGCGCCGCGGGCGGAAGGTGTATTCAATCGGACTTTCCACCGTGACGATGTGGCGGGTTTCGGTCAGATTGATTTCCTGAATCAAAGCCGCCAGGGTTGATGATTTGCCGCTGCCGGTCGGACCGCTGACCAGAATCAGGCCGTGCGTGTTTTTGACGAGCTTTTTGAGGTCGGGATGCAGGTTGAGTTTTTCCACCGTGGCCTGGAACGAACTGAGCAGCCGGATGGCCAGACCCACGCCGCGCGCGGTTTGCATGATGTTGATCCGGCAGCGGACGCCGCGAATTGTTTTAGACAAATCAAATGAGCGTCGTTCCAAAAAAAACGGCCATTGCTCCTCGCCGATGAGCCGGCGCGCGACTTCCGCCAGCGCTCTCGGTGGAACAGGTTCGCCGGAAACCTGCAACGCGCCGCGAACCCGCACCGCCGCCGGCATCCCGGCTTCCAGATGCAAATCGCTGGCGCCGCCACCCGCCGCCGATTCAATCAATGATTCCAGTTCCATGTGACCTACTTTAATGAACAATCCAACCGGTGAAAAGTTGTTTGGTTGAAGCTAAACGCTTTTCGTTCTCGTCCTCCTCCTCGTTCTCGTCCTTGATTCTTTTACAACGGATTCCGAGGACGAGGACGAGAACAAGGAGGATTATCCGCCGCCGGCCTTGCCGATGACCGTCAAACCGCCGCGATGGAATTCTTCCATTCCGCCACCGCCGTTTTGATTTCCGCCGCGCAAGCCGCCCGCGGTTTTACGAACCGCGGCGTAAACCACGGAAACAACCCGGCTAAATCCAGCGTCACCAGAATCTGCCCGTCGCAATCGTCGCCGCTGCCGATGCCGATGCTGGGAATGGGAATGCGCGCCGTAATTTCCTTTGCGACCGGTGGCGTCATGAGTTCAAGAACAATCGCGAACGCGCCGGCGTCGGCCAGCGCCTGGGCGTCGGCGAGCAACGCCTGATGCTCCGGCTCGTTTTTGCCTTTGACGTGATAGCCGCCTTCCTCCAGCACGTGTTGCGGCAGCATGCCCAGATGCCCGCAAAATGGAATCCCGGCGGATACAATCGCGCGAACCGGTTCGATGATTTCGCGTCCGCCCTCGGCCTTCACAAATTCCGCGCCCGCGGCAACCAGTTTTTTTGCATTCTTCACCGCATCCGCCACGGTCTCGCAACTGTGGAACGGCAGGTCCGCGCCCAGCAACGCGCGCGGTTGGGCGCGGGCGGCGGCGCGCACATGATGCTCCATTTCAGCCATCGTCACGTGCGTCGTGTCCGGATAGCCGAGTACGACCATGCCGAGTGAATCGCCTACCAGAATCAGCGGAATGCCCGCCTCGTCGAGCAGCTTCGTCATCGGGTAATCGTAGGCCGTAAGCGCGGCAATCTTTTCCCCGCGCGCTTTCATGGCGCGAATCGTATCGGCGGTGATTTTGGTTGAATTCATTTTGGAACCACGGATGGACACGGATTAGCCTGACGTGGCCTTTGGCCGCAACCACATATTTGGGACTGCGGCGGGAAGCGAAGCGCCACGCCGCTTTTGGCCGCACCCAGCCGTACGGAAAGCGGTGTCGCCGCTGCGCTCTGCCACCGCAGTCCAAATCCTTGTCATCCGTGCGCGAAGTTGTAGGATTGGATTACGGATTTGATTCTCAGCTTTATCCGTGTCCATCTGTGTTTATCCGTGGTTAAAAACTTTTCAACAATTCCTCCGGCGTCGCTATGGCGGTGCCGATTTTGCCGACGACGATGCCTGCCGCGTGGTTGGAAAGAATCGCCGCTTCGACCGACGATGCGCCCGCTGCGATGGCCAGCGTGAACGTGGCAATGACCGTGTCGCCCGCGCCCGAAACGTCGAACACTTCCTGCGCTACGGTCGGAATGTGAAACGGTTTTTGTCCGCGCAGACAGAGCAACATGCCGAGTTCGCCCAGCGTGATCAGCAGCACCACCGGGCGCAGTTCGTTGAGCAGGCGTTCCGCGACGAGCATGAGATTTTTGTCGGCCAGCGGGTTCGCGTGGCGCGTTTCATCCGGCAAATTGGCCAGCTCGAAAGCCTCCTTGCGATTCGGCGTGACGAGCGAGAGGCTGCTCAAATTCAAATGATGCACCGGCTTGGGATCGAAACTGAGCCAGATGCCGCGCTCGCGGCAAAGCGATTTGATTTCGTTGAGCAACGGCTGCGTCACGACGCCCTTGCCGTAATCGCCGACAATGACGGCGGCGGCTTTCGGGAGTTTTGATTTAAATCCAGCAAGCAGATGACTGGTCAAACGCCCGTCCAAATGGTCGCGCGTTTCGCGGTCGATGCGCACCATTTGCTGTTTGTGCGCCACGATGCGGGTTTTGACACTGGTATGCCGCGCGGCATGCGTCACCAGTCCGCTGCAGCCGATTTTCTGCTCGTTCAACAATGTCTTCAACCGGCGGCCGGCGTCGTCGCGGCCAATCGCGCCAAAAATTTCCACGGGCACGTTGAACGCGGTGAGGTTGCGCGCGACGTTGGCCGCGCCGCCGGGCATGAAGCTTTCGCGCTCGAAATCCACGACCGGCACCGGCGCCTCGGGCGAAATGCGCGACACGCCGCCCCAGATGAATTGGTCCAGCATCACGTCGCCGAGAACCAGCACGCGGGTTTTGGTCGCGGCCGCCAGGATTTGCCGCGCCCGTGAAACCGACAGATTTTTTGCGCTCATATTTTTTTTACCGTAGCCGCCGGCGTGAGTCGGCGCTGATTTGGCAAAGATTAGAATGCGCGGACTGACGTCCACGGTTACAGGGCTTAATTGATGTTTCATCCGTGGTTAAATTCAATCCAAAAACGCCGTTAAGGGACTTGTCGCGCTGGCGGTTTCCTGAGTGGCACCAAGGCCGGCTTCAAACGCCGCGCGACCGGCTTCCACGGTCATTTTGAACGCAACGGCCATGCGGTTCGGATCACTCGACACCGCGACGGCGGTGTTGACCAGCACGGCGTCCGCGCCCATTTCCATCGCTTCGGCGGCATGGCTCGGCGCGCCGAGACCGGCGTCCACAACCACCGGCACAGTGGCCTGCTCGATGATGATGCGGATTTGGTCGCGCGTCTGAATGCCGCGATTCGAGCCGATGGGCGAGCCCAACGGCATGACGGTGGCCACGCCGACATCCTGCAATCGCTTTGCCAGAACCGGGTCGGCGTTGATGTACGGCAACACGGTGAAGCCGTCCTTCACCAAAATTTCGGTGGCCTTGAATGTTTCCATGGGGTCGGGCAGCAAATAGCGCGGGTCGGGATGGATTTCGAGTTTGACCCATTTCGGCAAACCGGCGGCGGCGGCGAGGCGCGCGAGGCGCACTGCTTCGTCGGCATTCAGCGCGCCGCTGGTGTTGGGCAGCAGCAGATATTTTTGGGGATCAATGAATTCCAGAATGTTCGCGAACGGATCTTTTTTGCCGCTCAAATCGGCGCGGCGGAGGGCGACGGTGACCATTTCCGCGCCGCTGGCGGCGAGGGCATCGCGCATGGCTTCCGGCGACGAAAACTTCCCGGTGCCCATGATGAGCCGCGAGCGAAACTTCCGTCCGGCGATGACTAACGCTTGAGACGACAAAGACATCCCGACCAATTTAGGAGAAAAACGCGGCTTGTCGAGGCGGGAAGCGGGAGCGTGCTAGAGTGGCAACAAATTTATTCATGGCCGCCATGCTGGCGCAGCAATTCGGCCACTTTACTATAGGTCGCAAGGTGCAAAGGCGTCTGGCCGTCAGTATTCTTGGCATTAACGTCGGCTTTATGGGTCAACAACAATTCCACTGTTTCCTTGCAGCCGTCTCTCGCCGCCCAATGCAAAGGCGTCCAACCATTGTTATTCGTAGCATTGACATCAGCACCGTGCGCCAGCAGCAATTCCGTCACATCCTTGCCACAACCCCACGCTGCGTCATGTAACGGTGTCCAGCCAAGGTTGTCCTTGGCATTGACATCCGCTCCTTTGGCCAGCAACCATTCCACCACTTCTTTCTGACCTTCTTTTGTTGCATAATGCAAAGGCGTCATGCCGGCGCTGTTTCTAGCGTTGGCCGAAGCCTTATCGGTCACCAACAATTTCACTATGTCTTTAAGGCCATAAAGCGCCGCCAAATCCAAAGGTGTATTACCACCGCTGCGTTCGGTAAAAGCCAAGTGAGGATTATTGTTGAGCAGTGCCTTGACCGCTTCCGCGTCGCCGTTCTCGACCGCGTCAAAAATATTGGCGTCCTTTTGGATCGGGCCATGACCACCGTGTTCCTCCAGCAGTTCCGTCAACTTGGGACAACGATAAACCTTGGGTATCGTCAAAGCCGTGTAGCCTTTCTTGTCTTTGGCATTCACGTCTGCTCCATTGGCCAGCAAAAATTCCACCATGCTTATTTCTCCGGTGCAATACTTCGCCACTAGAAGCAAAGGGGTATCACCGTCCTTGTTCTTGGCATTGATTTCGGCTCCTTTCACGAGCAGCAACTTCACTATGCCCTGGTCCGTGTCCCCCCAATGCGCCAATGCGAGGTGCAACGGCGTTTCATCATCGTCGTCCTTGGCATTCACGTCTGCCTTGTGCGCCAGCAGCAGTTCAGCCATCTCCGTTTGATGTATCCATGCCGCCCGGTGCAACGGCGTTTGGCCATCGTCGTCTATCGCATTCACGTTGGCGCCGTGGGCCAAGAGTAAATCCATCATCTCCTTGCAAGCTGAGACTGGTTTATGATGTTCTGGTGACACCGCCCAATGCAGCGGCGTGCCGTCGTCCTTGGCATTCACATCGGCCCCGTTGGCCAGCAGTAATTCCACCATGCCTGTGTCACTTTTCATGGCCGCCCAATGCAGCGGCGTACCGCCCAATGACTTACCTTGAAAGCCCTCACCCGTGAACGCCTCATCTTTGCCCTTGGCATTGACGTTTGCTTTGTGAGCCAACAGAAAGGCAGCCACGTCCTTGTGGCCAAACTTCACCGCCACGATCAATGGCGTGTCGCCTTTTTTATCCTTGCTGAAAACCAGACTGGGCTTGTCCTTCAGCAATTCCTTGACCTTTTCCAAATCGCCAGCCTTTGCCGCGTCATGAATCACACCGCAGAAGGCAAGGCTGCTCCAAGCCAGCACGACCAGCATGACTACAGCACAGCGAGGAATTGGGGAGTGGCAGAACTGGCCAAAGAAAGAGTTCCGGTTCATGGCTTGGGGATAGCCCGTTTGCGGGAAGTTGGCAAGCGTGGTTTGTTGGTAGGGCGCTCATCCGAGCACAAAAGCCGGCGCGCACGGAGTGTCGCGCCCTTCCGCCTGAATTTCGCTCACGACGGTGCTCCCAAGAAATCTAGAACTTTCAATTTTCCGGCGGGGTTTCCGGATGGAGCACGCGCTGCAATGTCTGCAACAGCACGGGCCCGGTAAACGGTTTGGACAGGTGGGCATCGCCCAGCACACCCAGGTCGGCGGGCAGGCTCAGCTTGGATTGGTATCCGGTCATCGCGATGACCCGGACCTGCGGGTTCAATCGCCGCAACACCCGGATGAATGCCGGACCGTCCATGACCGGCATCGCGAGGTCCGTCAGCACCACCTGCACTTCCTTCTGGTGCACCACATACTGGGTTATTCCCTCCGCTCCCTCCGCCGCCTCGATGACGCGATAGCCGTTGCGCTCCAGGAGTTTCCGCGTCACCTGCCGCACGCTGCTCTCGTCGTCTACCACCAGCACCAGTTCCCCGCCGCCTTGCGGGAGCGGCTGGTTCGCCTCATTGGCCGGCTGGGCTTCCGCCGCCTCGCTGGCGGGCAGGTAAGCCTTGAATTCCGTGCCGCGCCCGGGCTGGCTGTGGACCTGGATGAACCCGTCGTGGCTCTGCACAATTCCCAGCACGGTGGACAAGCCCAGCCCCGTCCCCTTGCCCAGCTCCTTGGTAGTGAAAAAGGGATCGAAGATTTTGTCCAGATGTTCCGGCGCGATGCCCTCCCCGGTATCGGTCACGCTCAAGCACACGTAACGCCCCGGCCTGGCGCCGGGGGTCATCCGGGCGAACGATTCATCGAATTCTTGATTCTCCAGTTTAAGGGTGAGCGTGCCGCCTTCGGGCATGGCGTCGCGGGCGTTGACACACAGGTTCATCAGGACCTGGTGCAATTGGGTGGCGTCGCCGCTCACCAGCCAGATGTCCGGTGGGGCCTCCCGCCGGGTGATGATGTTCTTGTGAAAGGTTTCCCGGATGATGCCGGACATTTCGCTGACCAGGGCGCGGAGTTGCAAGGGCACGCGCTCGCCTTCCATGCCCCGCCCAAAGGTGAGCAATTGTTTGATGATGTTGCTGCCGCGTTGGGCGTTGGTTTCAACCAGGTCCAGCATGTTTCGCAATTCCGGATCCTTGACGACCTCGCGGAGGAGCGGCGGCACCATGAGCATGGGCGCGAGGATGTTGTTGAGGTCATGGGCGATGCCGCTGGCCAGCCGGCCCACGCTTTCCAGCCGCTGCGTGCGCAACAAGTGTGTCTCCAGTTCCTTGCGTTCCGTGATGTCCGTCCACGCACCCACCACCTCCTGCGGCTGGCCGGTGGCGCCGCGCAGCAGCCGCAACTCATCGTGAATCCACACCACGCTGCCGTCCCGGCGCAAAAAGCGATATTCGTGGACAATGTGTTCGTGGGCCAGCATGCGGCCGGAGTCGGTAATCACGCGCGCGAGATCTTCGGGATGCACGTGCGCGCTCCACCAATGTTGTTGCAGGGCCTCTTCGACGGTGTAGCCGAACAGGCGTGTAAGGTTGGGGCTGACCCACGTCCGCCGCAAATCCCGATCTTCCATGCGAAACACCGAGGTGACGTTGGGGCTGGCCTCGAAGATTTCCCGGAGCCGCTCCTGACTGGCCCACAGAGCCGCCTCCGCCTGCTTGCGGTCGGTGATGTCACGGAAATACCATACCCGGCCATAGTACTTTCCGCCTTCGCCAAGCATCGGGGCCGAATAACGGTCGAATGTTCTTCCATCTTTCAGGGCAATCTCATCCTGGCTGATTTCATTCCGGTTCTCATGAAGTTGTTCCAGCTTTCCGACGAATTCCCCGGGACTTGCCAGTTTATTCGTCACCGATTTCAGGATCTGCTCATCGGCTTTGGATTCCGCTATGGCCGAAGGAATATCCCATATGTCAACGAACCGCCGGTTGAAGGATATGATATCGCCGTTTTCATCCACCACGAGAATTCCATCAATGGAGGCCTCCTGCTGCGTGGTGAGAATGATATTTTTAAATTCCAGCGCCTCCTCCGCCTGCTTGCGCTCCTGGAGCAAGTTCCATTCGTGCAAGGCGTGGGTGATGGTATGCGGCATCTCGGCAAAGGCCTCCGGGGATTTCACCACGTATTCCAGCGCGCCCGCCTTGATCGCCTCCACCGCCACCTGCTCGTTGCCATAACTCGTCATCACCAAAATGGGGAACTGTCCCGCCTCCGGCGGACAGGTCAACACCTCCGTGGCGCGGCCATCGGGCAGATTCAGATCCATCACGGCGATGTTCGGCGGCCGGTCCACGCTGCTCTTGCGGAACTCCCGCAGCGTGCCGACGATCTTGACCTCGAACTCCGGCCCGCCGGCTTCGACGGCACGCTGGATGGCTGTCGCGTGGGCTGGATCATCTTCCGCCAGCAAAATGAGCTTGGGTTTCTGTTTCTTTTTCATGGCGGTTTACCTGGTTGCAGCCGGGTCGGCAAGAACGCCCGCTGTTGCACGGCTATCCGTCCAAATCGTCGGGCGCCGCGAGATTTCCCGAACGAACATCGAACATTCAACCTTCCACGCCGAACCCCCAAGTTTTCCCGCGCCGGCAACTTGGACGTTGGATGTTGGGTGTTGAATGTTGAATGTTTTCGGTTGCAAGGTCATGAGCGGTCGGCACCGTCTGTCGTTCATTCTGGAAACCGGTTCCACGCCAGCCAGTAGAAGCCGAAGGCTTCCATCAATTTGGAGAACTTCTCAAAATCCACCGGTTTCACCAGGTAGCTCCCCGCGCCATGGGTGTAAGCGTTAACCATGTCCGCTTCGGCGCCCGAGGTCGTGAGTACGACCGTCGGGACGGTCTTCAGTTCTTCATCCTCCTTGATCCGGCGCAACACCTCCAGCCCATCCACCTTGGGCAGGCGCAAATCCAGGAGAATCAGGTTCGGCCGGGGACTGGTCATGGGGTCGGCATAGGCATCCTGGCGGAAGAGATAGTCGAGCGCCGCCTGGCCGTCTTCCATGTGAATGATGCGGTTGGCCACGCGAAAGCTTCCGAGGTTGCGCCGCACGATCTCGGCGTGCGCCGGGTCGTCTTCCACGAGCAGAATAGTGACTGGATTCCCTTTAATCATAATGTGGTCTCCTGGGTGTTATGTAGCAGTTTATGAGCCGTTATTGGGGGCGCCAAACGAAAGGTGTGGGTGTGCCGCCCGCCGCCAGCGTAGCGGCAGCCATTCCTGGCTGCCGTATCTACCCGGCTTCCAGACGGGTGTTCGGATGGGAATTGCAAGTTCATGGAACTCATTCGTTTGCTTTCTGACCAGGCGGCAGGGATGCCGCCGGACACGGCGGGCAAGATGCCCGGCCGTTACAGTAGCGGAAAGTTTCCCAGCCTGCCGCATCAACCGGCTTCCAACCGGGAGTTTGGGGTGCCAAATCAAGTTCATGTTGTCTTCTTGGATGAGTCATTTAAGCCGTCTTCCGCCAGTTCCGGGTACCATTTCTTGATGCAATCCGGGCACAGGCTGTGGGTGAAGATGGCATCGGAGTGTTTCTGGATGTAGCTATCCACCTGGCTCCAATAGCCCTTGTCATCGCGGATTTTTTTGCAGCCGGAGCAGATGGGCAGCAGCCCGCTCAACGACTTCACGCTGGCCAGGGCTTCTTGCAAATCCTGGATGAGCTTGTCGCGTTCGGCTTCAGTTTGTTTCCGCACGGTGATGTTGGTTAAGAACGCCATGAAGGCCGGGCCATCAGGAAGTTCCACGAGCGCCACACTGATATGCACCGGGAATTGGGAGCCGTCCTTGCGCAGCCCCATTCCTTCATATTCCAATGGCACCGGCTCGCCCCGCGCGCGTCGCTGCGCGCGTTCCATGATCGGCTCTCGAAATTCCGGCGCCCACTGATCGGCGACCGGCCGCCCCACCAGTTCATCAACGCTTTGGAAGCCGTATAAATCGAGAAATTTTTGGCTGACATAGATGGTTCTTCCGGCCCGGCTGATGCTGATGGCAACCGGAGACCTTTCAATAAGCGTTCGGAACCGGGCCTCGCTGGCTTGCAACGCTTCCTCCGCCCGCTTGCGCCTGGTGATGTCACGAACAACCGCCTGGAGCACCGGTTTGCCATCCAGTTCCATGGCGCTGAGCAGCACCTCGGCGGAAAAGGTCTCGCCGGTGTTGACACGTTTATGCATCCACTCAAATTGGTTGCTGCCCTTTTCCAGCGCTGTGGCGATCCGCTGGTTGGCCAGCGTTATGGAATCCGTGCCGTCCGGTTGCATCGGCGGCGACACATCAGCGGGGTGTTTTGCGCAAAACTCCTCCCGGGTCGCGCAGCCGAACACTGCCAGGGTCGCCGGGTTGCAATCGAAAAAGCCCTTCGTATCCAGCAGCATCACCGCGTCCCGGGTCGAATCATAAAGCGTGTGGAATTTCGTCTCCGCGCGGCGCAATGCCTCCGCCGACTTATACTGCGCCCGGTAGAAGCGGACACGCTGCTGCCGCCAGACCAGACCGACACTGGCCGCCGAAGCCAGGAGCAGAATACCGATCATGATGACCATCTGCCAGAGATGGTTTCTCATCGGCGCGAACACTTCGGCGGCGTCCATTCGCGCCACCAGAAACCACAGCGAATCCGGGACGGCCTTCAGGGCCGCCAGCACGGGGTCCCCACGATAATCCACACCTTCCACGATGCCTTCCTGTCCCAGCACGGCTTTCACCACAGGGTTGTTGGTGTTCTCAAGGGAAACACGCAGGTTGAGGGCAGCGTTGGTCTGGAACTTCAGTTCGTTGAGGAACAGCGCGTCGTTGCCGTCCCGGCGGACGAGCAGCGTCTCCGCCGTTTCGGAGGGCACGGGCCAGCGTTTGATAAAGGGATAAAGATACGTCTCCGGGTCAATGCGCAAGTCGAACACGCCCAGCGGATGATTCGTGTCCGACTCGTCGAAAATGGGCGTCATCACCGTCAGATAGACGCGCTGGTCGTAATTGTTGCGATAAAAGTCCTGAAACGTCACCCGGCCCGACCGCAGGATTTCCGGAAGGTTTTTTCGAATAACGGAAGACATGGGCGACAGATTTCCGGCGGGCGATGACATGCGAGGGATGCACTGAGTATCCAGCAGACGAATCCGGTCATACCCGCCATCAACACGGTATTTGTCAATCCACACCCGAAGCTGCCGTTGAGCGTCCGCGTCCTCCGGTTGCTCGAAGAAGCGGCGCACCAGGGCGGTAAAGGCGCTGTTCTTGAACATGATGGCGCCATCGGCCAGCCGTTCCTTGCGCCACTCCACCAGTTCATTCACCTTCAAATCCGCGATGGCCGCCAGCTGGCGCCCGGTGGCGGAGTAGTAATTTCGCTCGTAGTTCCGATAGGAACGGTAGCCGACCGTGACAATGCCCGCCGCCAGCAGGACGAAAATCAGGGCGAAGGCAAACGCGGTTCGGGAACCGTCCCCCGGCAATCCGCCAGACAGCCCGGCCGACCGGCCGGCCAAAGCCATGAGCGCAAGTCCCAGTATCACGAAGGTGAGGACGCTGTTGAGCGACGGCGGGAGGAGCGTGCCGCCGTAGAGCAGCGGTGTGCCATAAATGTAAGCCAGCAGGAAAGTGAAACCCGCTCCGGCAAGCAAACCTGCCGCACCCAACGCCAGCACGATCCGCCAGGACCGGGTGGTGGACGTTGAAAGCGAGGCCCAAAACGATACGCTGGCGAGCAGGAAACCAAAAGCGGTCACCGGCGACATGTGCCCGATGAGCGCCTTGCCAACTGTATGAGTAATGTGCAAACCAGGGTGTTCGATTTCCAAATGAATATTCAGGCAGCCCAAGGTGAACAACAGGAGCGCAACCATTGTTCCCAAACCGACCATCGCCACGCTGAACCGAAAGGCGCGTTGGCTCAACGGCGACCGGGCGCGCAGGCAGATGGCGGCTCCGTACAAAAGAAACAGGACGGCCGTGCTTGGCGCCATCGGTATCAGATCCTTTCCGAAACTGGCCAGCAACGGCAATTTTAGAACCCATCCCAGCAGCGTGAGAAGACCCATGCCCGCCGTGACGATGCCCGCCGCCAGGAGGCAGAAATCCAAAACGAGCGGATATGCCTCGCGCCGTTCTTCCCTTGTAACGGCTCTCATAAGTGGCCGCAATTATGAGGCGGGGCCGGTAATTGGCAATCTGCAAATTTGAATCGAGCCGGGCCGGAAGCCGGCGCTCACAGGATGGCGTTCGTACCGGCGGGCTTCCCAGCCTGCCGTATCATCTGGCTCCAGCCGGGAGTTTGGGGTGCCAGATCAAGGTCAGGTTGTCTCCTTGGATGACTTGCCAAGGCCGCCTGCCGCCAAGTCCGGGTAGAACTTCTTGATGCAGTCCGGGCATATGCCGTGGGTGAAGGTGGCATCGGAGTGGCTCTGGATGTAGCTCTCCACCTGGCTCCAATAGCCCTGGTCGTCGCGGATTTTTTTGCAACTGGCGCAGATGGGTAGCAGTCCGCTCAACGACTTCACGTTAGCCAGTGCTTCTTGCAAGTCTTTGATGAGCGTGTCGCGTTCGGCCTCGGTCTGTTTGCGCGCGGTGATGTCTTCCTTGACAGCCACGAAATGGGTGACCCGGCCCGCAAGGTCGCGGATGGGCGAGATGGAGGCGCTTTCCCAATAAAGCTCGCCGTTCTTCTTTTTGTTGTGGAATTCACCGCTCCATTCCTTTCCCGCCGTGATGGTTCGCCACAGCACCCCGTAGGCTTCCGGGCTCATCTCGCCGGATTTCAAGACGCGCGGGTTCCTGCCCAGGACTTCCGCCAATGTGTAACCGGTGACTTCGATGAACTTGGGATTGACGTATTCAATGTCACCGGCGGGATTGGTGATGACGATCGAGGCGGGACTCTGTTCCACCGCCCGGGACAACTGGCGGAGTTTTTCATCCATTTGCTTGCGCTCGGTGATGTCGCGGTTGCCGCTGCGCTGGCCAAGCCAGCGCCCGTCGGCGTCATAAACCGGCTGGCAATAATGATTAACCCAGCGTTCCTCGCCGCCGCGGGTGAAGATGCGAAAGTCCAGGCTGCAGACCTCTTTGCCGGGTTGCGAGACTTTCTGCTGGTGTTCTTTTACCATGGCCAGATCGTCCGGATGGGTGATTTTCAGCGTCAACTCCGGGTCGGCCATGAACTCATCGGCGCGATAGCCGGTGATGCGTTCGGCGGAAGGCGAGACGTAGAGGAAGCGGCCATCCGGTCCCCGCCAGGTTTCCATGTCGTAGGTCCAATCGGCCACCGTACGGAATTTCGTCTCCGAGCGGCGCAGCGCCTCCGCCGACTCATACTGCGCCCGGTAGAAACGTGAACGCTGCCGCCGCCAGACCAGACCCACACCGGTCGCCGAACCGAAGATCAGAACGCAGATCATGACAACCACTTGCCAGAGTCGCGCCCGCATCGGCGCGAACACTTCGGCGGTGTCCATGCGCGCCACCAGAAACCACGGCGAATCCGGAATGGCACGCAGGGCCGCCAGCACCGGCGACCCGCGATAATCCGTGCCGTCCACGATGCCTTGCTGCCCCAGCACGGCTTTCACCGCAGGCGCGTTGGTGTTTCCAAGCGGAACACGCAGGTTGAGGGCGGTGTTGGTCTGGAACTTGAGTTCATTGAGGAACAGCGCGGCATTGCCATCCCGCCGGATGAGCAGCGTCTCGGCCGTCCGGCTGGGCACGGGCCAGTGCTGGATGAAGGGATAAAGATACTTTTCCGGGTCAATGCGCAGATAGAAAACGCCCAGCGGCCGGTTGGCATTCTGTTTGTCGAAAAATGGAATCAGGATGTCCAGATAGACCCGCTGGTCATGTTCGTTCCGGTGGAAATCCTGGAAGGCCACCTGGCCCGATCGCAAAATTTCAGGGATGCGCTGCGAAACAACGGAAGATATCGGCGGCGCTCCGGCCGGCGATGACAGGCGAATGCCGCCTTGAGCATCCAACAGACGAACCAGGTCATACTGATCGGTTGCCATCAATTTGTCCGTCCACTCCTGAATCTGCTGTTGCGCGTCCGTGTCCTCCGGGTGATCGAAAAAGCGCTGCACCAGCCTGGAAAAAGCAGCGTTCTCGAAAAAGATGGCGGCGTCTTCCAATCGCTCCTTGCGATACTGCGCCAGCTCGCTGACTTTCAGTTCCGCGATGGCCACAAGCTGGCGCTCGGCGGCGGCGCGGAATTGCCGCTCGTAGTGCCGGTAATAAAAGGTGCCGCCCACGACAATTCCCAATGACAGGCCGGCGAATATCAGCAGGAGGCTCCACTCGGTGTGGCGCTCGGTTGGCTCGGGCAGGTTCATGATGCTGATTAGTATTTAACCGGTATCAGCCTGTTTGTCACCTGCCATCGGGCGGCAGTGCCGGCGCTACCCGGGGCGGCACGCTGGTTGATGTCGTCATTGGGTGTTTGGGCTGCCGCGATCCACTTTCGCGAGGAACTTCCGGGCGCACTCCGGGCAATAGCTGTGCGTAAACCGGGCGTCGGTGTGTTCCTGAATGTAGCCTTCCACCTGGTTCCAGTAGCCCTGGTCGTCGCGGATTTTCTTGCAGGCGGAGCAAATGGGCAACAGGCCGCTCAAGGTCTTGACCTTTGCCAGGGCCTCCTCCAGTTGGGCAATCAATTGCTTTTGCGCGGCTGTGGCCTCCCGGCGTTCGGTGAGCAGCTTCCATTCGCGCAAGGCGCGCTCCACCGTGCGCGGCATCGTCGCAAAGGCTTCCGCGGACTTGACGACGTAATCCAGCGCACCCGCCTTGATCGCCTCCACCGCCAATTGCTCGTTACCATAGCTCGTCATGACCATGATGGGAAACGGGCCGGCCTCGGGCGGATTGGAGAGGATCCCCACCGCGCGGCCATCCGGCAGGTTCAGGTCCAGCAAGCCAAGGTCCGGCGGATGGCTGGCGCTGCGTTGGCGGAATTCCCGCAAGGAGCCCACCACCTCGATTTGAGTTCCGGGTTCGTCGGTTTCGAAGGCGCGCTGAATGGCGGCAATGTGGGCCACTTCATCTTCCGCGATCAACAAACGTAAAGGAGGTTTTCCCATGACAATTCGCTTTAAGACGATTGCTCCGGATTGATGATAACCGCTTCGGGCAAGGTGAACAGGAAATTCGCGCCCTGCCCCGGCCCCGCGGACTCGACCCAGATTCGGCCCTTGTAAATCTCGACGATTCGCTTGACTAGAGCCAGTCCCATTCCCGTTCCCTCGCCTTTCGGATCGAGCTTCTCAAACAAACCGAACACTCTCGCCTGGTAGCGCGGCTCGATGCCCGCGCCATTGTCGTGCACGAAAAACACCATTTCCGATCCGCGCCGCTCGACCCCGATCTCGACCCGCGGCTTGGGCTGGTTCCCCATGAACTTGCAGGCGTTCTCCACCAGGTTCTGCCAGATTTCCGTCAGGCGCGCGCGGTCGCCCTCCAGGACCACGGCGGCATCGGCCACCTGCACCTCCGCGCCGCCCGTGCTGATGCGTCCGGCGACCAGGCGGACGGCCTCCTGCGCCAGTTCCTTGAACGTGACCCGCTCGGCCGGATTCATTTTACGGCCCACGCGCGCCAGATTCAGCAGTTCATCGAGCAACTTGCCCATCTTGTCCGCCGCGGTGTGCATGTAGGCCACGTCCTGTTTGACCCGTTCCTGGTCCGAACCGGCCAGGTCCTGCTCCAGGTAACCGAGAAAGGTTTTCACCGTCACCAGCGGGCTTTTCAAGTCGTGCGACACGGTGTAGGTGAAGCGTTCCAGCTCGGAGCTTTTCTCAATCAACTCCCGTTCCTGGCGTTTGCGCTCGGTAATGTCGCGGAAGGACCACACCCGGCCAATGACCGCCCCGTCCAACTGCATCGGGAAGCCATGGCGTTCCAAAATGCGGCCGTCCTTGAAGACCAGCGTGTCCACAGCCACCGTGTCCGTGCCGTAAAGCTCATGCACCCGCTTTAAAAACGCGTCGGGATCGGCCAATTGGTTCAGCACGAAATTCCGCAGGGCGTTGTTGTCTCCGGCATCGATGAGGGATTGGGGAATCCGCCAAAGCTCGGCATACCGCCGGTTGGTTTTGATCACCTTTTCACCGGTGCGGTCCACGGCCAGAATTCCGTCGCCGGTGGATTCGAGGATGGCGCGGAGTTCCGCCTCGCTCGCGCGCAGCGCCTCGTCCGCTCGCTTGCGCTCGGTGATGTCATGCCCGATTCCCACCAGGCCGCAAATCCGGCCCTGGCTGTCCCGAAACGGCACTTTGCTCGTCACCACCGCGTGGTCCCGGCCATCATAATAAACGCAGATGCTTTCCCGGTTGATGACCGGCTCTCCGGCAAAAACTTTCAGCTCCTCGGCGCGGAACTTGGCGGCCTGTTCGGCGGGGAATAGGTCCGCGTCGGACAGGCCCAGCATCTGGGAGGGATTTTCCTTGCCCCATTGTTTGGCCAGGGCTTCGTTTACCACCAGAAAACGGCCGTCCAGGTCTTTGATGTAAAAAGTTTCGGGCAGCAGATCAATCAAGGTGCGGAGCAACTGGCGTTCGCGGGCGATGGTTGCCTCGGCCAGCTTGCGCCCGGTGATGTCGATTATCGATCCCTCCAGGATGCCAGTCTCGGGATAGAGTCTGAGCGAGGTAAGACAGTTGATCACTTGGCCCGCCTTGTTGAACAACCTGCACTCAAAGTCGTTCACGTGGCCCTTTGCCTTGAGAATCTTGATCATCTCCTCCCGTTCCTTGGGGTCGGCCCAGAGGATTGCGGATGGTTTTCCAACAACCTCCTCGCGCGTCCGGCCGAGCATGGAGAGGTACTTGTCATTCGCGTCCAGCAACTCCAACCCGTCCAGACGTGTGCGGAACATCCCCACCTCGGCGTTGTTAAAAAGGTTTCGGAACTTGTTCTCGCTGTCCCGGAGCGCGTCCTCCGCCTGCTTGCGCTCGGTGATGTCCCTGATGGCTCCCACCCTGATTCTTTGTCCCTCGTGTTCTCCTTCTCGAACTCGAATCTCCATCGGGAATCTAGTCCCGTTCTTTCGCACACCAATGACTTCATACGGTCCCAGGCCGCTGTTCTCCACTTGTTTCATCAAGTATGCCAAGGTTTCGGGAGCGACCGTCAACGGCAGCACCTGCTTTCCGAGCAGTTCATCGGGGGTGTACCCGAACATCTCGAAGTATTGGTCATTGGCGTTAAGCAGAACACCGCTCTTGTGAATGGCGACGGCTTCAAACGTTGCCTCGGAAAGGCGGCGAAAGCGAGCCTCGCTCTCGCGCAGCGCCTCCTCCGCCTGCTTGCGTTCGGACACGTCGTGAACCACCACCACGTTTCCCGCCTCCGGGTCGCCGGCTCGCAGTGGGGCCGCCGTCAGGATCACGTCGCGAAGCACGCCGTCGTGGCGGCGGATTTTTGTTTCGACGGAGGCCACACCGTATTCCTGCAGTTGCCCGTAGAGCGCTTGTCCAACCCGGTCATACTCTTCATCACTCGAATAGAACATTCGTGAGGACTGGCCGACAACGCTTTCCATCGGGTATCCAAAATTGTCGCACCAAAAAGCGTTCATGCTCTGAATGACCCGGTTCTTCAGGACGCTGATGCCCACCGGCGCGGCCAGGAACAGGGAGTGCAGAGTGGCTTCACTCCGGCCAAGGGTTTCTTCGGCCAGCTTGCGCTCGGTGATGTCCATTCGAACGCCAATCAAACGAACCGGCTGGCCGTTTTCATCCGAGGCAACGACATGACCAATAACACTGTGCCAGTGATAGGAACCATCGGCATGTTTTATCCGGTGTTCATATTGATAGCTGGAGCTGGAGCCAGCCAGAACCGCCTGGATTCTTGCAACGTTTGCCGCCCGGTCATCCGGATGGACTCGCTGCAGCCATTTTTCCCAGTCCACATGATCGGGATCCGGTTCATATCCGAGCATGGTGTAATACGTTGGTGAGGCATACCAAACATCCTTTTTCACATCCCAATCCCAACTGCCGATTTTGGTCGTCTCCAGCGTTATCCGCAATCGTTCCTCGCTTTCCCGCAGCGCCTCCTCCGCCTGTTTGCGCTCGGTGATGTCCTGGAGCAAACCGTCATAGGCCACCAGAACGCCGCGCTCATCGCGATGGGAGACAAAAGTGTTTCTCACCCATCGCACCGTCCCGTTTTTGCGGACGATACGATGTTCGATGGGCGGCGGGTCTTCGCCGGCCAGAATCCGCCGCGCCTGGTCCTCCACCCTGGAACGGTCCTCGGCCGCCACCATGCGAAACCACAGGAACGGATCGTTGGCGAACTCCTTCATCTGGTAGCCGGTGACGGCCAGGCAGCCAGGGCCGTGCGTCGTTTCCACGGCGCGCCCGTCCGCCACGCGCACGGTGAAGATGTAGTCGGTGATCGCCTCCGAGATCCGCTGGTAGCGCGCTTCGCTTTCCTTCAGCGCCTCCTCCACCCGCCGGCGCTCGGTGATGTCCCGAAGGGCGACCAGTGCCGTCGGACGCCCCCGGTGGATGATCTGATTGGCGTTGATTTCCACGGCGAACCGCTTGCCATTTTTTTTGCGATGCCAGCGGAGCGGAACATGGACATCAGCCGAGTCTATATGGTTGCGGGTTTTTTCCGGTTCGGCGGAAACATCCTCCGGTGTCATCTGAAGAAATTCCTCCCGGCTGTAGCCGTAGAGCTGCTGCGCGGCCTGGTTGACATCCACATAGCGATGGGTCTCCCGGTCCACCAGGACGATGGCGTCGGACTCCAGCTCAAAAAGCTGGCGGTAACGCACCTCGCTGTCGCGCAGCGCCTGCTCCGCCCGCTGGCGTTCGGTGACATCGAACAGGATTCCCTGCGTGCCCAGAATTTTTCCGGCGGAGTCCAAAACCGGTGATTTGATGGTGTGATAATTCCGTTTTTCGCCATCCGCGCCGGCATGGATCTCATCCGCTTCGATGGGATTGCCGCTTTGCATGATCGTGGCGTGGTCGCCGGCACGTTTGGCCGCCAGCGCGGCATCCTTCAAACCCAGCTCCAGGACGGTTTTCCCCAAAAGCTGATCCGGCGTCAGGCCTTCAAGCCGGCAAAATTCAGAATTGACGAAGACATAACGGCCTTTTGCGTCCTTGCGGAAAATACCGGCCGGCATCTGATTGACCAGCGAATGATAAAGCGCCTGCGATTCGCGCATTTCCGCCTCGACCCTTTTCAAGTCGGAGATGTCCGTGGTGATGCCGAAAATTTCCCAGCGATTTTCCGCCAGTTTTCGGACGGTGACCAACTGCTGCATCCAATGCCCGATCCCGTGCCGGTCAAGGCAGCGGAACTCGTTGCGGTAAAAAGGCAGGTCATTCAGAAAGGCGTTCCCGGAACTCCAATTCATCTGGGCGTGATCGGCGCGATCGCGGCTGCGGAACCAGGCCTGGTGGTAGCGTTCGCCCGGCGCCAGTTCCAGCGGCAATATTTTTTGCGCCGCCTCTTCATTTTGCACTGAAAAATTCCAGCGAAACGGCGATTCCGGAAGCAGCGCCCGTTCCCGCCAGCCTTCCGGACCTTCCACCTGGCCGGAACTTAGGATGCAGCGTGTCTGCGTAACAACCTTGATCAACCGTTCCTGGTTCAGGCGCAACAATTCCTCCGCCCGCTTGCGCCCGGTGATGTCCCAGAAGACGCCCTGAATGCCGATGACCCGGCCCTGGGCGTCCCGCAAAGGCGTCTTGACGACGTGGACAAACAATTCCCGGCCGTCGGCGCCCACGTGTTTCTCCTCCTGATCCAACACCTGCCCCGTATCCATGATCCGGAGATCGTCCTTGCGATAGGCCTCCGCCAGCTCCGGCGGGAAAAAATCGGCGTCCGTCCGGCCCACGATGTCCTCCAGGGAGCGTCGCAAGTCCCGGCAGAACCGGTCATTGACGAACTGGAAACGCCCGGCGCGGTCCTTGCGGAAGATGTTTTGCGGCAGATTTTCCACCAGGGAATAATACAGCGCGCGGGAATTTAGCAGCTCCTGCTCCGCCTGCTTGCGCTCGGTGATGTTGCCGATGATCGCAAGAAAATAGCGGAAGGCTCCGCCCGCGTTTCGCACCACAACCACCTGCATCTGTCCCCACATTTCTTTCCCGGACCTGGCGATATACCGTTTCTCCGTGTGATACACGGCAAGTTCGCCGCGCAGCAGACGCCGCACCTGTTCGACATCTTGTTGGACGTGGTCCGGATGGGTGATGCCCAGGAAGGTCATCTTTTGCAGTTCCGCCTCGGAATACCCCAGCATGGCAGCGAAGGCCGGGTTCACCCGGATGAAATGAAATGTCTCATCGACCATCGCCATCCCGGTCGGGCCTTCCTCGAACACCCGCCGGAAACGCTCCTCGCTCTCCCGCAGCGACTCGGCTATCTGATACCGCTCCTTGTAGAACCAGACGCGCTGATGCCGCCAGAGAGCGCCCACGCCCAAGCCCGCGCTGATCAGCAAAAGACTTGCGAGCAGGATGGTCAGCTTCAACCGTTCGCGCAGCGGCGCATACACTTCGGCGGTGTCCATCTTGGCCACCAGATACCAAGGCGAATCCGGAATGGCACGCAGAGCCGCCAGCACCGGCTTCCCGCGATAATCCGCGCCTTCCACGATGCCTTCCTGCCCCAGCACGGCTTTGACCGCCATTTGGTTGGTGTTTTCAAGGGAAACACGCAGGTTGAGGGCGGAGTTGGTTCGAAACTTCAGTTCGTTGAGAAACAGCACATTGGTGCCGTCCCGCCGAACGAGCAGCGTCTCGGCCGTCCGGCTGGGCGTCGGCCAGCGTTTGATGAACGGATAGAGATAGGTTTCGGGATTAATCCGCAGCGCGAGAACGCCCAAGGGCCGGCTGTAGTCCGGCCCGTCGAGAATGGGCACCAACAGCGTCAGATAGACCTGCTGGCTATGCTCGTGAAAGTGAAAATCATGGAAGGTAATCTTCCGCGACCGCAAGACTTCGGCAATCTGCCGCAAAAGAACGGCGGAGACCGGCGACACGGCCGCGGAAGAGGCCATCCGCTCAACACCCTGGTCGTCGAGCAGAAACACACGGTCGTACTGATAATAGGTCTGGTATTTGTTCAGCCACCCCCGAAGCTGTTCCTGCGCTTCCGTGTCCTCGGGGCGATCAAAAAAACGCCGCACCAGTCCGGAAAAAGTGGCGTTCTGAAAAAAAGAGTTGGCGTCGCCCAACCGCTCCTTGCGATACTGCGCCAGTTCGTCCGCCTTCAACTCCGCAATGGCGGAGAGCTGGCTTTCGGCCTCGGCGCGGAAGTGCCGCTCGTAGCGCCGGTAGTAGAAAGCGCCACCCACGCCAATTCCCAATGACAGGATGGCGAAGATCAACAGGAGGCCCCACGTGGCGCGGCGCCTGGTTGGCTCGGGTAAGTTCATGGTGCTGGCTTGTTTTTAATCGGTGTCGGCCTGTTTGTCACCAATCATCAGGCAGCAGGAAGCCTGCCGCCACCGTAGCGGCAGCCATCCCGGGCTGCCGTGTTGTCCGGCTTTCGCCTTCACGGCGCGCCAAAGCGCCGCTTCGGCGCGACGGCGGCCAGCCGGGTGTTTGAGTTGCGCGGTCATGGCTGGGCGGGATGGGGCTGGGTTTTTGCCAGGGTGAAACGGAACGTGGCGCCCTTGCCAATCCCGGCTGATTCCACCCAGATTTTGCCGCCATGCACCTCCACGATCCGTTTGACCAGCGCCAAGCCGATGCCCGTGCCCTTCGTTGCGGGATCGTATTTCTCGAACAGGCCGAAGACCTTCGGCTGATACCGCGGGTCAATGCCGATGCCGTTGTCGCGGATAAAGAACACATTTTCATCCCCGGCCTTCTCCACGCCGATCTCCACGCGCGGCACCGGTTGATTGCCCATGAACTTGATGGCATTGTCCACCAGATTTTGGAAGACTTCCACCAGTCTCGTCCGGTCGCCGCACAGCATGATCGGTTCTTTCGTCACCACCACCTTCACGCCTTGCTGGATGATCCATCCGGCCACCAGGTCCAGGGCATCTTTCACCACCACTTGCAGCGGCACTTCTTCCGGCGGGTTCATTTTGCGCCCGACGCGCGCCAGGTCGAGCAGTTCATCCAGCAACCGGGTCATCTTGTCCACCGCGGTGTAGATGTACTGCCGGTCCTTCTGGATGGCCTCGATGTCCTGGTTTTTGGTGTCCTGTTCCAGATAACCGAGGAAAGCCTTGACCGTCACCAGCGGACTCTTCAGGTCGTGCGAGGCGGTGTAGGTGAAACGCGCCAGCTCGTCGTTCCGGTCCTGCAATTCCTGCGAGCTTTTCTGCAACGCCTCCTCCACCCGCTTGCGTTCCGTGATGTCATGGCCCAGGCCAACGAACCCGGTGATCTCACCCAGTTCGTTTCGCAGGGGCACCTTGGTGGTTGAAACCCATCGGTTTTTCTCCGGCTGGCTGGCGTCCACCGTGGGGCCTTCGTGGCTGTACAACCCCTTTCCGGACCGGAGGATCTCCAGTTCATCGGCGTGGTATTTTTCCGCCAATTCGCGCGGGAAAAGATCGAAATCCGATTTCCCAATGACCGCATGGGGAGACTCAAATCCGAACTGGCGCGCCACTCCCACGTTGGCTATGGTAAACCGGCCTTCGGCGTCCTTGGCATAAACATAGTCCGGCAGGCTGTCAATGAGCGTGCGCAACAGGTCGCGCTCCCGGTCCAGAACTTGTTCGATGCGTTCCCGCACGGCGATTTGCTGTTGCAGGGTTGCGTTGGCGCCGGCCAGTTCCCGGTTTCTTTGGGAGACTTCCTCCGTGCGCTCGGCCAGCGCCTGCTCCACCCGCTTGCGGTCGGTGATGTCATGCCCGATGCCCACCAGCCCAACGATCTTCCCGGTTTGACCGCGCAGCGGCAGCTTGCTGGTCAACAACCAGCGTTTCTGTCCCGCTTCGTCGAAGAAATGCTCCTCCCGGTTGATGACCGGCTCGCCCTGAAGCACCTTCTGGTCGTCGGCCCAGAATTGTTCGGCAATGTCCTTCGGAAAAAGATCGAAATCGCTCTTGCCAATGGCCTCGGCCTCGATCTGGCAGCGGAGATTTTTCAGGTCGGCGGGATTGGCCATCGTTTTCCGGCCCGCCGTGTCCTTGGCGTAGATGGCGTCCGGCAGGTTGTCAATGAGCGTGCGCAGCAGAAGACGCTCCCGGTCCAGGATTAGTTCGATGCGTTTCCGCTCGGCGATTTGCTGTTGCAGGATCGCGTTGGCGCCGGCCAGTTCGGCGGTGCGCTCGGTGACCCGCTTTTCGAGTTCGTCGTGCGACTGGCGCAGCGCCTCCTCCGTTTGTTTCCGCTCGGTGATGTTCCGGCCGATGCCCACCAGGCCGACAATCTTTCCGTCCTGATCGCGCAACGGCAGCTTGCTGGTCAACAACCATTTTTTCCGGCCCTGTTCGTCCAGAACAAATTCCTCCCGATTGATGACCGGCTCGCCCCGAATCACCTTCTGGTCGTCGGCCCAGAATTGTTCGGCCATGTCCTTGGGAAAGAGATCGAAATCGCTCTTGCCGATGGCCTCGGCTTCCGTCCGGCACCCCAGAACCTTCAGGTCAGCCGGGTTGACCATGATCTTCCGGCCCGCCGTGTCCTTGGCATAGACGCCGTCCGGCAGGTTGTCAACCAGTGTGCGCAGAAGCCGGCGTTCCTGGGCCACTTCGGCGGTGCGCTCGGCGACCCGTTTTTCGAGTTCGTTGTGCGCCTGGCGCAAGGCCTCCTCCGCCTGCTTGCGCTCTTCGATTTCATCCTGGAGCTGCCTCGTTTTGAGATTCACCTGGCGGTGCAGGCTGCTGATCCAGGCAAACGCGAGCAGCAACACCCCCACCAAAACGCCCACGACCGCCAAGGTGTGCCCGATTGTCCACCAAGACGGGTGTTTCAGCACCTTGACGTCCGCCGGCGAGTTGAGCAGCAGTTCAAAGGAATCAATGTCCCGGCCCACGCTCCGGTCGCCGCCCCGCCCCGCGTACACACCCGTCAATTGCAGCTGGCTGCCCGCGGGAATCGGTTGCACCCGCCTTTTCGCGGAGTCGAGCCGGGCCATAAAGGTTCGCGTCCCCATTTGCAGCTCCAATTCCTGTCCGGACGGGACGGAACGCATCCCAACCAATTTGGCTTCGACCTGGACCACCGTGGCGTCAAAGTCGCTGTTGAACAAAGTATCCTCCGCCAGCCGGCGGGCTTCCGGCAGGGAGGCCTTCCCCGTCTGGCGCACGACCGCGTCGTGCAAAACGGGCGAGGCGTTGCCCAGCATGGGGAAGCCGACTGCTTCCACCAGGTCCCCGGTTTGCAGCGGGACGGGCGTCTTGAGAAACAACCTCAATCCGTTTGTGCCGTTCATCATGAAATACTCGCCGGCGCGTTCATGGACAATTTGGCCGGTGACTTTGACGCGCTTGAGCGCGCTGGCTCGGGCGTCAAAGTGCAGCAATTCCGCGGCGCTCTTCACCGGCGCGGAAAACAAATCGGCCGGCGCGGGTTCATCCACGCTGATTGAGCCGAAGAAGATGCGAATCTGGCCAATCCGGATCTGCTTGGTCTGTGAATCCCACGAGGTTATAAAACACCCCTTGATCCGAACCTGGGCGTTTTCAAACTGTGTCAGGTTCTGTGAAAGCGCGTCCACCAGATCCACCCTGTATTTTCCATCCAGCGTGAGCAGGGTAAGGGCGCTCGGTTCGGTGGCGGTGACGATTCCCCGCAATTCCACGTATTGCGCATCCAGGCTCCCGTTGATGAGCTGGTCTCGATTGGGATGCAGCGGCTCCGGCATCAGTCCCGCTCCCAGGCAAGCCACATGAGTGGCCAGCACGGTCGGCGCGAAGTCGCCCGGATCGGTCACGCCCTCGACCTCAAAAAAGTCTCCGAGGTGCGGCGGACTCGCCTCGGGAATGCCCCGGACGAAAATTCCATGCGTCGCGTCCTGAATAATGAAGGACTGACGCCAGGTAATGGTCGAGATGACAACCCCTCGAATCCTGACCGGATACGCCCGTTTCGCCTCCTCCCGGCTCAGGTACTGAATCTGCTTGGCGCTGGTCAGAACCGGAAGCGCCTCCGCATTTGTCCCTGCAAAGACTTCCCGAAAAGCGGCTCCCCGCATGACAACATGGGTTCCCACCCGACTCAACTTTCCCAGCAACTCCACCTGGACGCCAGCCGATTGCGGCGCCACTTGAATCCCTTCCACCGATATCTGTCCCGTCTCGTCCTCCACCAACAACGGCTGCCCCGGCGTCTCGGAGCGGAATTTCCCTTGCACGCGCATGATCGCTTCATTTGTCCATGCGAGCTGGTTCGTCAGCAGACTGCCGATCGGCACAAGCGGGTATGCGGTCCAGTATTCAGCCGCCAGTTGCAACAGTTCGATCTGTTTCCAACCCGCCACAAACATGGCCCCGGCCACCTCCTGTCCCTCGCTGGTTCGGGTGCTCCGGCTGATTCCTTTCACCCGAACCTGGCTGTTCAGCAGGAACATAGGGGCGTCACCGGAATCCTCGGCCACGTTTACACGCATGCGGCCGGTTCCGGAGTTTAACTCCAACTCACAACCATTCGGCTGTTCGCTTACAAACGTCACCGTTCCCTCCACCTCGGACCACTGGTGTTCTTCCTCCGCAGGCAAGGCCTGGCTGATGATGATCGGGCGCGGGACCGGTGGCGGGGCCGAACCGATAACTTCCAACCGGGCTTGCGCCTCGCCGACGAACAACCGGCTGCCGTCATCTGACACGGTGGAAAACGTATAAAGCCCCTCGCGCGCCAGCTCGACGTACCCGGTGAACTCCAGTTCCACGTCGTCGGAGCGGCTGGTGACACTGATATCGAAATTCGGAACCGTTCCCGTTTTGACGGCGGTAAATCCGTTAAAATCGGGCGGCAGGGTGCCATTGGTCAAACGACCCTCGTAATAGGAATAATTCAGTCCGTTGACGAAATGGGTGTTTGTGCCCGCCGGATCCACCTGCGTGTGAAACAGCGCTGAATCGGGAATCTTCTGACGAGGCAAATCCGGCCCGCTATAGTACACTTCCAGTCCCCTCTCCGCGGCAGCATTGAACCAGAGGAGGTCAATGGGATGTTTGCCCGCTTTCAGAAACACCCATCCGGAACGCTCGAACATCTCGTGCGTACCGTCATTGTCCACCAGCGGCACCTTCTTGCCGAAAATCAGTGTCGTCTTCTCCATCATGCCGTTTCCTTCCAGGACAATTTGTTGTCCGGGCTGAACGGATTGGCCCTTAAGGTCCATTTCCACATACATCGCCCCGGAATCATCACGCAGAATCAGGCCGCCGTTGGCCGGGTTTGCCGCGCAGACGATCCCCCCGAGACGAAGAGAATAAATGGCGCGTTGCCCGCTCTCGCTCAGGCGGTAAAGCTGGCTGATATTGGTCACCGTTTGCAGCGTTTGCTCCGGAAAAGCGGGATCCGCTGCTTGCAGCGTGCCAGCGGCAATTAACATCATGAGCACCAAGCCGGCGTGCCGGGACCTCAATCCCGCCAGCCCGTCGGCCAGCCGTTTGGCACACACCACCTCAAACTGTTGCCGGCGCGGCGACCGCGGGCACTTGGGCTGATCGCCGGCGTGCAAAACTCGAAAAGATGGATTTGACATATTAGTAATATCGCTTTCAGCACGTAAATGCCCGCACGAGAAGCGGCTGTTGCGCGCCGGCGTCCCACAGCCGCTCCTTGCGATATTGTGCCAGTTCGTCCCCCTTCAACTCCGCGATGGCGGAAAGCTGGCACCCGGCCTCGGCGCGAAAGTGCCGGTAGTAGTGCCGGTAGTAGAAGTAGCCGCTGGTAACGATGCCCGCCGCAATGAGGGCGAAGCTCAGGACGAGCGGATACGCAACACGCCGTTCTTCCTTTACAACGGCTTCCATAGGTGACTTCGATTATGAAGCGAGGCCGACAAAGGGCAACCCTCAAATTTCCAGGCGCAACCGGACCCGTCCGATTGCGACTGGGCTGGCGCGCGGCGTTTAGCGCTTCATCGTTCAAAGTCCACAGCACAATCGTTTCGTCCATCTCCGCTCGGATATTGAAACGGCCTGAAGGCCGCGCGCCGGGGGCAGTGTTAAGATGCGCGATTGCTCCGGGCGCAACTTGGGACTTGGAACTTCGCCCGTGGAACTCTAGCTTGCCCGCATGTTCCGTCCGTGCATTGACCTGCATGAAGGCAAAGTGAAGCAAATCGTCGGCGGCACGCTCGGCAAGACCGGCCTTCCGCGCGCGAACTTTGTCTCCGACCGCTCCGCCGCGTGGTACGCGGAACTTTACCGGCGCGCCGGCCAGACCGGCGGCCACGTGGTGATGCTTGGCCCCGGCAACGAAAATGAAGCGTGCGCGGCCATCGCGGCCTATCCCGGCGGATTGCAAATCGGCGGCGGCATCAACGCCGGAAACGCCCGCGACTGGCTCGACGGCGGGGCGTCGCACGTCATCGTCACCAGTTGGGTCTTTCGCGAAGGCCGCGTGGATTGGAACCGGCTGGCCGAGCTGGTCAAAGCCGTCGGCAAAAAACGGCTGGTGCTGGATTTGAGCTGCCGCCGCCGCGGCAAAAAGTATTTCGTCGTCACCGACCGCTGGCAGAAATGGACGGAAGTGACCCTTTCGCCGGAGACGCTTCAGCAGTTTGCCGGCAGTTGCGCGGAATTTTTAATCCATGCCGTGGACAAGGAGGGTCTGTGCCGCGGCATTGACCGCGACCTGGTCAAGCAGCTTGCCCAGTGGACGCCCTTGCCGACAACTTACGCGGGCGGCGCAAATTCCATGTCGGATCTGGAGGAGGTCACCCTGCTGGGCGGGGGGAAGATTGATCTGACAATCGGCTCGGCGCTGGACATTTTTGGCGGCACCAGCGTTCTGTTCGCCGACGTGGTAAAATTCAACCGCCGGCAGAGCGAAAACTCCGGCGGCGGTTCAGCGAGGAGCAATTAATCAGGTTTTGACCGGCTCAATCTTGGTCGGCGTCATCACCTGCTTGCCGTCCTTTTCCGTGACGGTGCCGGTGACGGTTACTTTTTCGGCGGTGCCGCCGCAGACGGCCTTGTGGCTGGCCTTGCTCACGTCATTTTGCAACAGGTAATAATTGACGGTTTTGCCGTCTTTTTCGACTTGAACGACGTTCTGGCATTTATCGGTTTCGTGCAGGGTGCATTTGCCGCAGACCATGGAACCGGTGATGGTGACTTCCTTGCTCGCGGTGTCCACCGCAAGCAGGCGCGCGGTGGAAACTGCCAGCAAAAGGCCGGAGGCGACCGCGAGAAACAGTATGGATTTTTTCATAGATTGATAGTTTGTTTGATTTTCAAGACTAAGACAACACGATTAATGTTTTTGTTCAAGCAAATCAACCTCAGGAAATGGCCGGATTTACTGAAAAACCTGGACGCGATAGAAACGGACGCCGTTGGTGCCGCCAGCGTCAAGGTATTGCGTGTTGGTGCCGGTGGCGGTGACGACCGGGCCATTACTCCCCCATGAGCCGGTCAAAAGGTTGGTGCGGCTGAACACCTGGTAGCTTTTGCCGGCTACACTCAACCAGCGCACCGCCGTGCCGCCGGGGCTGTTCGTCGGTGACAGCAGCTTGAAGACGGACGCGGCGTTGGTCGGGTTGGTCCCGGCAATGTATTCGGCGAGGTTGTTCATGCCGTCGCCGTCGGGATCAGCGGTCGGCGCCGCATTGGGTGCGGTGAACAGCGGGAAGTAAGTGCGTTGGAATGCGTCATCCAGCCCGTCAAAATTGTAGTCCAGGATCGCCGGGCGGATTTTCAAATAGCCGCCGGCATAGGCGAAGTTCGTGCCCTGCTGGACAATGAACGTGCGGAGACCGGCCGTGGCGTTGCTGGCGATGCTGATGGGAATAAAAATGAAGTTTAGCCCGCTGCCACCGAGATTTCCATAAAATGCCGGCGAGCCAAGGGTCAACCCGTCACCGGAAATTGTCAAAGCCGCTCCGCTCGTCGGCAAATTGCTTGATGCGACACCGATGGTATAATTGCTTTGACCAACCGTCATGGCCACCGGCAGGGAACCGTAAGAAAATGAGTTCAAAGGGCTGGGACCGGGAACAACGATTTTAGTGATGCGGAACGGCTGGGCATTGCTGACGACCGTGAAATTGACCGTGTTCGTGCTGTTGGCAACCACGGTCACGGACAGGTTGGTCGTGGGTGGGAACGACGTGAAGGCGCTGTTGTAAACGGAACTGATGTCCGGCCCGGTGCAAAGCGCGTCAATGGAGCGCGTGGCAGCCGGGTCAAGCGGAGCGGCCCGCAGGCGATACGTGCCGGGCGGGATCGCGTTCATCGCGTAATTGCCGTTCGTCCAGGTGAGCGTGCCGGTGAAATCGTTGCTGCTCACCGCATCCTGCGCCACGACGATGGCGCCCGCCACGGGTGTGCCGTTCACCGTCACCGAACCTTTGATGGCGCCGAAATTCGCCAGATTGGTGCCATACAAATAATTCAGAGCGGCGATGTCATCGCTGCTCGCGCCGTCCTGGACATTTACGCCCGACGCACCGACAAAAAACATCGTGGCGCCGCCGAGCGGCGAGTGGCTGAGCCCGAGAAAGTGGCCGATTTCGTGCAAGGCGACGGACTCCACAAAAATGTTCGGATTGTTCGGGTCAAAAAAATCGGTGAACCATTGATACTCATCGCCGTTGAAGACGATGTCGGCCTGGAGCAGTTCGTTGCTCGTCACGGTGAAGGACGTAAAGGTCACGCCCAGCGCGCCGCTGATGTCGTTGTGGCCGCCATTGACGAGGGTGGTGGTCTTGGTCCAGTAAATGATGTTGGTGTTGTCGGACGTGTTCACGTCCACCGGCGGGTTCACCAACCCGGCTTCCTCAAATTTGATGAGGGTGTTGGGAATGGCCTGCCGTTGGCCAAGGGCGGCGCGGACACCGTTCAGTTCCGCCGCCGTGTTGGTGGTGGAAAAACCATCGGACGCGAGGTAATAACGAAGCGCGTGCGTGGCGCGGTTCAAGACATTCGTGGGCACGGAACTGCTGGGCGCGAGAAAGTTCCAACGCTGGACGTTGGTGAGCGAATTGTAATTCAACACGTAAGCGCGCGCCGTCAATCCGGCGCCCAGCAACATCGGCAAAACCCATCGGATCGTTTTCATGGCGCAACCTGTTGGACTTGTGATTTAAGTTTGCTTACGGGCAGAGAAGTGGACAGGTTCCGGTTGTTGCCGACCGCCGGTTCCGGTTGGCCGTGAAACAGGTTGTGGGCGAATTTTTCGCCGGTCTGCGGGTCGCGCCAGACGTGGAATTTCCCCTGGGCCAGGCCAATCGTCACCGGTTCGCCGCGCGAATTAAAGACCAGGAACGCCACAAATTCCTCGCCGGCATCGTATTGAACATCGCCCGAAACCTCCTCGCGCACGTCGCCCACCGTGCCGCCGCCTTGCACAATGGTCAGCCCCGGCGGCGGCGCATTGGTGGGCAGCACGCCTTTCCAGACTTCCGCCACCCGGATGTTGACCCGGGTGTAAATCCGGCCGGCGTCGTCGCGCAGGCAGGTCTTGTCGAGAACGGTCCCCTGGACAATCAAATCGGCCTTGCGCGCCAGTTCGTCAATGGCCAGCGGGCGCATGAGAACGGCATATGTGTTGGAAAAGGAAAAAAACAGACCAGTCAGAGCGAGCAGCAAACTGAAATGCTTCATGGCCGGAATTTCAGCACGTTTCAGGCCAGCCAAACCGCCGGAAAACCCGCGGATTAACTGGCTTTTGGCTGCGCGGCGAACAGCTCGGCAACAACGATTTGAAATTCAGGAATCAACGCCTCGGCCAGCACTTCGCTGCCGCCCAGAATCCCCTTCAACGCCAGACCCCATTCCGTGCTGTGATAAACCTCCACGTTGTCATAACGCGGATCCACCATCCACAACCGCGGCACGCGGATGTCCTCGTAAATCTGTTTTTTGATGACCGTGTCAGAGCGGTGATCTTCCGTGCTGACGATTTCCACCGCCAGCCAGAGCTTGCCCGTGGCCACCGTCACCAGCGCCAGGTCGGGACAAAGCGTCGTCTTCCGGGTGATGCGGACCTGTTCCCGCGAGGCAAGCAGCCGGATGGCGGCCAGGTTCGCAACGTTGGCGGTCATCAACGCGTGCAGGCGGTCGCAAATCGCCTCGTGGCGCAAACCCGGCGCCGAACGCGGCAGCGACCCGCCGTCCAAAATTTCCTCGTATGGCCCGCTCATTGGCACCAGCAAAGCAGTGATGGGCGCGGTCGGCAAGCGGCCTTTTCGTCCAACCGGTTCGTGAGGGCGCAACTTGAGGGCGTGTTGCCCAAATCATTTTGGAGACGGTGGAGCGCGGCTGTCTCAGCCGCAGCACGTTCGACCACCCCTAAACCCGTGGAATTTCGTGCGCTCATTGGCAATTCTGG
>Ga0181530_10000574_pt1 | contig 47054 bp, 47 predicted proteins | sample PEATcosm2014_Bin_42_FD_119769 | JGI IMG/M metagenome (GOLD analysis project Ga0181530, IMG submission 119769) | Peatland microbial communities from MTU Mesocosm Facility, Houghton, MI, USA - PEATcosm2014_Bin10_60_metaG | ecosystem: Environmental > Terrestrial > Soil > Wetlands > Peat | place...
GCAGCTTGGCGGAACGTCGATGGGGCCGGGCTGGTATCACTGCCGCGCTTGCCGCCGGAAGTTCACGGCTGCCGTTGGGACGATTTACGAGCGATCGCACATTCCTCTGACCAAGTGGTTTCTCGCTACCCACCTGATGTGCGCGAGCAAGAAGGGCATGAGCGCGCACCAGCTTGGCCGGATGCTGGGGCTTCCATACAAGACCGCTTGGTTCATGGCTCACCGCATTCGCGAAGGTATGCGCGAACTGACCCCCGAGCCGATGGGCGGGGAGGGCAAGATCATCGAAGCGGATGAGACCTTCGTCGGCGGCAAGGAGAAGAACAAGCACGTTGGCAAGCGTAATGCTGGCAACATCGGCGGGACTGGTAAGGAAGCGGTCCTGTCCTTGGTTGAGCGCGGCGGCAAGGTGCGGTCGAAGCACGTTCCTTCGGTCAATGCTCAGACCCTCAAGCCGATCCTTGAAGCGCAACTTGACCGCAAGTCCACGCTGATGACGGACGGCGAAGGGCAGTATCGCATCATCGGCCCGGCATTCGCTCGGCACGAGACCGTCAACCACAGCATCGATGAATACGTGCGGGGCGACGCTTACACAAACACGGTCGAAGGATATTTCGCGATCTTCAAGCGCGGCATTTATGGCGTGTTCCACCACGTCAGTGAGCAACACTTGAAGCGCTACCTGTGCGAGTTCGATTTCCGCTACAACGAGCGAAGCGCACTCGGGGTTGAGGACGTTGAGCGCCGGACCAAGGCCGTCAAGGGCGTGGTCGGAAAGCGCTTGACCTACAAAAAACCTCTCGGCGGACAAGACGCGGACGCTCCGCTCTAATCTTCCGCCGCCGGTTTGGCGGCGGAGGCGCCGCGCGGACGGCAGGAGCGGGGTAATCCGGGACTCTCGCCAGATTCTTTTGCCTTTTTGGCAGGAGCCTTCGGAATAGGATGATGTGGCTGCGGCGGGGTGTTCGCCATTCGGCGAATCACCGCGTCGCGGCGGCGCGCCGTTTCCTCGAGAGAGAACTCACCGTCGTCGGTCATTTCAGAAGTCCGTTTGCCCGTAGGTACTCTTTATAGGTGCTATTGCAGAAAGGATGCGCCCACTGTCCATTATCTAAGTCGGCCACTCCACCTAGGGATTTATCGTCTATATGATCGAGTTGCATCGCCTTCTTGTCGATGCGGGCTTTGCAGAGGTTGCAGATGAACGACCTATCCAATACGTCAGAGAGCAACTTGACGTTCTTCGCATCTTGGGAAAAGGCTTTCGCCTTTCTCGACAAAACAGGACGCTCCTTCACTAGCGTCTGATATTTGTCACTTTTGGCGAGCGCGGACTCAACCTGTCCTTCTGTACTTCCTTTGCATATTTGTTCGTATACAAAAAGATAATAATCGAAGATGTGGTCATATCCCTTCGCCATGCTCCCATGCCTTACCGTCAATTGGTTTATGTACATTTTGTGATTGAGCAGGAAGTCTTCGAAGGCCGCACGGTGCTGTGTGAATTCGATGAACCCGTCAACGGATTCGAGGTGCATGAGGAAGTAAGCAACCGCCAAGACGGCGGTCGGCTGATGGCGGATGTTGGGCGAGTAGAAGTAAACACCCGGATGTAAGCCTAACGATGCCGCGTTCGTACCAGTGATACGACGAACGAGCCTGGCCGTCTCCTTGATTACCCGGATTGTAGGCTCTTCCTCGGGAACGGCGTGGCCTTGGGGAGTCAGATATTTCTTTTTGTTTTGCGTAGCGTCCTCTACCGGTAGTCGGTTCGCGATATTCACAAGATCGAATATCAAAGGCAGCGTCTGATAGCCGTAACCATGGCCGGCAACAGGCAATTCCTCTGAGCGTGGCGGCTTCTCTAGAGGCGGACGATATAAAGCCGCATAAACGGCCCTGCCTGTTTCGACGACTGCCTTCTGACCATCCGGTGAGAAGGATTGCCAGTACTTTGTGCCGGTTGCATTGCGCACGATTGTACGCGCGGCAACCGCGTTTGGTTTGGACCTGGCGTTTAGGATTTTTAACTCGGTGGCATCGATTTCAACCGCCGACTGGTTAATCGTGAAGAATGCCTTTTCCGCTTTCGTGGCATCAGTGCCGGGGACCCACAACAGCGGTATTTTTGCATGAGCTAATGCGCGAACCCTCTGGCCAATCTCAGGTATACTTCCGGGATTGCCGGTCTCGTGCCGCCATTCCTGATATGATCGGACGCGCTTGTTTACTAGCTTGCGCGTTTTCTCGTGGGTAGCCTCCTGTTCCGATGGCACTTTGCCATAGAATTGCACCGAACGTGCGCCAGCCCCGTAATCGTCGAGAATCCACGCGATGATCGCGCTCAAGCGATGAGCGCCATCAATAATGAACGTCAGCCGCGCGGGAGACTGCCAGCAAATCACCGCCGGGATGAGATCGAGGTTTACAAATGCTTCGATAAAGTCGCAAACGGCTGATGGCGTCCACGCGGCCGTCTCTCTTTGAAAATCGGGCTTTCGAAGGGTCTCATAGAACGACTCTCCCCGCGTTAAATCTGTGGTAGAACAGGAAGACTTGCCCCCTTCCCCCGCACCGGTGCTGTCATCGGACGGAGCGATGAAGTCTTCCCTTTGAATAAGCGCGTCCAGATTGACAACCTCGGCCACGGCATCTTCCTCCTCGCCCCCAAAGGCCGCGTACCCTACGTCCGGGCTGCCTTCGCGACAATTCGCGTAAAGGGTCGCATCTGGGCAGCCTTCCTCCCCGCCTCTGCCAGACCTCGGCAGGGGCGGGGAATTGCTGCATGATGCGCCGACTTGAGAGGCCCCCTTTTTGGCTAGGCTGGATAAATGTTCAGTCAAAGTGATAACTCCCCCCTTGAGGGAGGGGGCAGGGGGAGGGGTGCGCACATCTGCCGTCGTTGGATGTACGCACCCCTCCCCCTACCCCCTCCCTCAAGGGGAGGGGGAGAAGATTTTGTAGCGATATGTTATATCATCCGGGAACGACGGACGGCTGATCGCCGCGCCTCGCCCGGGGACCACGATGACCAAGCTTGCCACCTTGACCGCGCTCGCCGCCCTGCTGGTCGCGCCGGCGCTGGCGCAGGCGCAGGCGGCCGGTCAGCCGATCGCCATCGTCGCCGCCGAGAACTTCTATGGCGACGTCGCCAAACAGCTCGGCGGCCCGGACGTGGCGGTGGACAGCATCCTCAACAACCCCGACCAGGACCCGCATCTGTTCGAGGTGAGTCCGTCGGTCGGCCGCCATGTGTCGGCCGCGCGCATCGTCATCTACAACGGCATCGATTACGACCCGTGGATGGAGAAGCTGCTGCACGCAGCACGCTCGGCCAATCGGCGGTCGATCGTCGTTGCGGACCTGGTCGGCAAGCAGACCGGCGACAACCCGCATATCTGGTACAACCCGGCGACCATGCTGGCGTTGGCGCAGACCCTCGCCGCGGCGCTGATCGCCGACGATCCGGGTAACGCCGCCGGATACCGGCAGCGACAGCAACGTTTCGAGGCATCGATGCAGCCGATCCAGGCGAAGATCGCCGCGCTGCGGCAAAGACTGGCCGGCACGCCGGTCACCGCGACGGAACCGGTGTTCGGTGCCATGTTCGACATGCTCCGCATGCAGGTGCGCGGCATGGCCTTCCAGATGGCGGTGATGAACGGCACCGAGCCGGGCGCGTCCGACGTCGCCGCGTTCGAGAACGACCTCAAAACGCAGCAGGTCAAATTGCTCGTCTACAACAGCCAGGCCACGGATCCGATTGCCGCGCGCATGAAGCAACTGGCCGCGGCGTCGCACATCCCGGTGGTGGGCGCGACCGAGACCGAGCCGCAGGGCAAGACCTACCAAGAGTGGATGCTAGCCGAACTCGACGCGGTCGATCGCGCGTTGCCGGAATAGACACATGAACGCGATCGAATTGCGCGACGTTCGCCTGGCGCTCGGCGGCCGTGTCATCCTGGACGGTGTCAGCCTGGACATCGCCGCCAGCGAGTTTATCGGCGTGCTGGGTCCGAACGGCGCCGGCAAGACCACGCTAATGCGCGCTGTTCTCGGGCTTGTACCGCCGAGCCACGGCACCATCCATGTGCTCGGCCAGCCGGCGGCGCGAGGCAATGCCGCCATCGGCTACATGCCGCAGGTCCGCGGCGCGATCGCCAACCTGCGGCTCAGCGGCTGGGATTTTGTCGCGAGCGCGGTCGATGGCCACCGCCCGGGCCTGCCGATTCTCGGCACAACGGGACGGGCGGAAGTCGATCGGGTGCTCGAACTGGTCGGCGCGCGCGACTTGGCCCGGCGGCCGCTCGCCGAGACCTCGGGCGGCGAACGGCAACGCCTGTTGTTGGCGCAGACGCTGATCGGCCGGCCGCGACTCCTGTTGCTCGACGAGCCGCTGATCAGCCTCGACCCCAGCCATCAGCGGGTGGTGGTGGAGTTGGTGAAGTCGCTGCAAACCGAGCTTGGGATCGCCGTGCTGTTCAGCGCCCATGAGTTGAACCCGTTGCTGGGGGCGCTCGACCGGGTGCTTTACCTCGGCAATGGGCACGCGGCACTCGGCACGGTCGATGCGGTCATCACCGGCCCCGTGTTGTCGCGTCTGTACGGGTCGGAGATCGACGTCGTGCGCCTGCAAGGCCGGATCTTCGTGATGGCCGGCAGCCATGATGTCGAACATGACGAACACCGGCACGACGACGGTACTGCTCACGCGCACGACCATCATGGGAATGACCACCAAGGGACGCATGCAGGCCATGCTTGAGTACGATTTCATGCGCAATGCCTTCGCGGCGGCCACCGTGGTGGCGCTGGTCGCGGGCATCGTCGGCTATTTCCTGGTGCTGCGTGGCCAGACCTTCGCCGGTCACGCGCTGGCGCATGTCGGCTTCACCGGCGCCACCGGCGCCGTCCTGGTCGGGATTGCGCCGCTATGGGGCATGGTGGCGATGACGGTGGCCGCCGGCGTCGGCATGGGGGTCATGGGCGAGCGGCTGGCGCAGCGGGACGTGGCGGTCGGCCTCGTGCTCGCGCTGTCGCTGGGTTTCGGCCTGCTGTTCCTGCATTTCTTCACCGCCTTCGCGACGCAGGCAACGGCGTTGCTGTTCGGCAACGTGCTGGGGGTGGATGCCGGCACCGTCTGGATGCTGGTGGGGCTCGGTGCGGTGAGCCTCGCGGCGCTTGCGGTCATCTCGCGCCCGTTGCTGTTCGCCAGCCTGCAACCGGAACTGGCCGAGGCGAAGGGCGTGTCATTGCGGCTTTATGGCGTGCTGTTCCTGGCAATCGTCGCGCTGGCGACCGCGGAGTGCGCGCAGATCGTCGGCGTGCTGCTGGTGTTCACGCTGATGGTCGGCCCCGCCGCGGCGGCGCAGCGACTGACCAGCAGTGTGGGCAATGGCATCGTGCTGTCGGCCGCACTGGCGCTGGGCGAGGCGTGGGGTGGCATCGCGCTGGCCTACGACACGGATTGGCCGGCCAGCTTCTGGATCACCGCTTTGAGTGCCGCGGTCTATCTGCTGTCCACGCTGCCGCGTCCGGCGTGGGCGTGGGGTGCGCTGCATCGGTGATCGCCCCAAGCGCGGGTGCCGGAAAGGGAGTCGTCTCCGGCAACAAATCATGCTACTAACGGGTAACCGCTGCGCGGCGCTAACAGCAGCCGCGGCCCCAGGGAGAGACAAGGCATGCCGCGAGTGACCTACATCGAATTCAACGGAACCGCGCACGACGTCGATGTGCCGCTCGGGCTGTCGGTGATGCGTGGCGCGGTGGACAACAACGTGCCCGGCATCGACGCCGATTGCGGCGGCGAGTGCGCCTGTGCCACCTGCCACGTCTATGTCGATGCCGCCTGGCTCGACAAGACCGGCCTGCCGGAGCCCGGTTCGCAGGAAGCCAGCATGCTGAGCTTCGCCGCGGTGGCGCAGCCGGATTCGCGGCTGTCCTGCCAAATCACGATGCGCGAGGACCTCGACGGCCTGGTTGTCCGCATGCCGGAGGGCCAGCACTGACCTGACCGAACGCGGCCGCCACGTGCCGCGCGGCGAAACCGACAAGGGAGGACGACGATGAACGCACCCGTGAATGTCGACCCCAAGGCACATGCCTGGTCGCTGCCGCTCGACAAGATCGACGTGAGCGATCCGCAGCTTTACTACGACGATAGCTGGCAGCCGTATTTCGAACGGCTGCGGCGCGAGGACCCGGTGCACTACACGCCGGAAAGTCCGTACGGGCCGTACTGGGCGGTCACCAAGTACCGCGACATCGTGCAGGTCGAGGTGAACCACAAGGTGTTCTCCTCGTCCGACGAGGTCGGCGGCATCATGATCGAGGATCCGCCGAAGGGCATGGAGCGCACCAGCTTCATCCGCATGGACCCGCCGGAACATGACGAGCAGCGGCGGGAGGTCAGCGGAACGGTCAATCCGATCACGCTGGCGAAGATGGAGCACCTGATCCGCGAGCGCACCAACATGGTGCTGGACCGGCTGCCGCGGGGGGAAACATTCAACTGGGTGGAGCATGTGTCGGTCGAGTTGACCTCGATGATGCTGGCGACGCTGTTCGACTACCCGATCGAGGAGCGGAGAAAACTGATCCGCTGGTCGGACATCGCGATCTGCAACATCCACGCGCCGGATGCGCCGGTGCGGTCGGAGGAGGAGCGGTTCGCCGAGCAGTTTGCCTTCGCGGAACATATGAATGCGCTGTGGGAGGATCGGGCGCAGAAGCCGCGCTCGTTCGACGTGATCTCGATCCTGGCGCATGGCGAGGCGACCAACCGGATGACGCTGCGGCAGCGCATGGGCATCCTGATTCTGTTCCTGGTCGGCGGCAATGACACGACGCGCAATTCGATGTCGGGCGGGTTGTGGGGGCTGAGCCAGTTCCCCGACGAGTTCCGCAAACTGCGCGAAAACCCCGAACTGGTGCCCAGCGCGGTGTCGGAGATCGTGCGTTGGCAGACGCCGGTGATCCATATGCGGCGCACCGCGGTGGCGGATGCCGAGATTGGCGGCAAGGCGATCAAGGCGGGCGACAAGGTGGTGGTCTGGTACATCTCGGGCAACCGCGATGACGACGCGATCGAGCGGCCGAACGAGTTCATCGTCGATCGCCGCCGCCCACGCGAGCACATGTCGTTTGGGTTTGGCATCCATCGGTGCCTGGGCAACCGGCTGGCCGAGCTGCAATTGCGCATCCTGTGGGAAGAAGTGTTGCGGCGCGACCTGCAAATCGAGGTGCTGGACAAGCCGGTCTATGCGTACTCGAACTTCCTGCGGGCGATTCGGTCGCTGCCGGTGCGGGTTTACTGAAACCTCTCTCGCGCTGCGGGAGAGGTCAAGACGCGCGAGCGGCGGGGTGAGGGCGCGGCGGTACGCACGAAGAAGAATGCCACGTGGCGACCCGATCACCCTTGTCGCTTCGCGCCTCGACCTCTCCCGCTCCCGCGGGAGAGGTTAGTTGGGGCGCGCCTCGATCACGCCGGCCTTGATCGCCTCGAGGAACACGCGCCAATCGCGCTCCACCTGCGCTGCGTAGGCCATGGCGAAATCGGCGATCGCCGCGTCGAACACGCCGCCCGATCCCATATACCCGGCGATCCGCGCCGCATCCCCCGAACGGGCATGCGCCCGCGCCAGCGTGGCGCCGCACAGGATCGCGTGATGCGGCAACGCCTGCGCCGCGATGTCGCTGCCGATCAATGCCAGGCGGCCATCCTTCAGATGCCGGACGTAGCAGTGCTGGTCGTCGCCGCGATCCGCTGTCCAACCGAGGAAGATGTCGGGCGTGGTCTGCATGATCCGCTGGCCGACCACGACGCGTTGGCCCTGATTGGCGTACAGGCTCGGCCCGGCATACGGCGCCAGCACCGAGGCGCGGGCCTCCTTCACTTGCAGCAGCAGCGTCGCGTCGTCGCTGGTGACGAACAGGCCGACGGCGCAGAACGTGCCGACACTGCCGATGCCGACAACCTTGAAGGCGACATCGGCGAGCTTGTAGCGGTCCACCAGCATGCGGCGCTCTTCCGGCAGGCTGAGCTTGTAGGATTCGAACGCCGCGCGCGCCGCCAGTTCATGCGTGTCGTCGGCCTGGCCGGACAGCGGCAACAGCAGCGGCGGCCGGGCGCGGATACGCCATACGCCGTCGCGTTGCTCGATCAGCTTGGGATAGCCTTTGTGCGAGGCCTCGGTCGCCAACTGCAACCGCTTCACTTCGCGGTCGCGCAGCCGGTTGTCCTCGATCCCGCTCAAGACCTGCGCGGCATCGATGCGCAAGCGCCAGGCCGTCAGCGGGTCCAGCTTCACCAGTTCCGCCATATACGCGCGGTAGGACAGCGCCACGGTGCGCGCGAGATGCCGCGCGGCCTTTTCCGGCTCGCCACGGGCGTACGCATCGACAGCGAAGCTGCTGGCGAGCCGTTTGAGGTCCCATTCGAACGGTGCCGGCAGGGTCTCGTCGAAATCGTTGACGTCGAATACCGGCGTGCCCTCGGGCGAGGCGAAGGTGCCGAAATTCGCCAGGTGGCAATCGCCGCAAGACTGCGCCCACAGGCCGCTGGTCGGCGTTTCGGCGAGGTCCGCTGCCATGACCGCCGCGGCGCCGCGCATGAAGGTGAACGGCGAGGCGCGCATACGGCCGTAACGGATCGGCAGCAGGTGCGACAGCAGATGGCGATCGCTGTCGATCAGCGTCTGGATGGGATCGCGGCGGTTGTGCGGCGGCTTCCAGGACGCGTGCAGGCTGCGCGGCACGACCTTGCGCAGGGCCTGGCCGGCCTGTCGTCGCTCGGCGATGGGCAGCACGGCGTTCGGCAGGACATGCTCCAGCGGCATGGCGCGTTAACTCGGTTTCACTGCCACCGGATCAGACAGCAACCGTGGTTCGTTCGCAAGTGAGAAGATCGAAATTTGCATGCCGGGACAGCGATATTTCCGCGGTTATTGTCATCGTACTGTCATCCGGCACCGGTCGGGGCGATGCCCCATTGGACATCAGCGGTGCGAGGTCAGGTGATTCCTCGGTGCACGGCGTCGGCTGCACATACGGCATGCGTCGGGGTCAGCCGGCTTGCGCGCTCGAGCCCGCATCGGGCGTGGCGGCCGACGCCCGGCGTGTCCTGCCGGCAGCAGCGGAGAGAATATTACGGTATAATAATAAAAGAACGTTGTCGCGGCAGTACGATCCACGGATCCGAATTGGTCGGTTATATCCCGCGCGGCGACTTCGATACGCTTTCGTGTGCCGTCCACGATTGCATCGGGCAGCGACACCGCGCCGATCGACACCGTTTCGAGTAAGGCGAACCTCGCTGTGAGCGACCTGTGCTTTCAGGCGAACGCCCAGGTCAGCGTCCCGGAACCCAACAGCATCGCCGTGATCGTGACCGCCGTTGGCGGGCTCGCGACACTGCTGCGCCGCCGCAAGCCGCGGCATGGACGGGGACAGGCGTTCCGCCCAACGTAGCGCCCACCCTTCCGCCCGCCGCCCCGCGGGTCCATATTCCCCCCATGTACAGTCAGGCGCTCAACACCCCGACCCCGCTGGCCGATACCAGCGAAGCCGCCATGCGCTTCCAGGCGCGCATCGACGCCGAGGATCGCATCGAGCCGAACGACTGGATGCCGGAAGCGTATCGCCGCACCCTGGTCCGCCAGATCAGCCAGCACGCGCACTCCGAGATTGTCGGCATGCTGCCGGAGGGCAACTGGATCACCCGGGCGCCCAGCCTGCGCCGCAAGGCCGCGCTGCTGGCCAAGGTGCAGGACGAGGGCGGCCACGGCCTGTATCTTTACGCCGCCGCGGAAACCCTCGGCGTGTCGCGCGAGGAACTGGTGGACCAGTTGCTGACCGGGCGGGCGAAGTACAGCTCGATCTTCAACTATCCGACACTGACCTGGGCCGATATCGGCGCGATCGGCTGGCTGGTGGACGGCGCTGCCATCATGAACCAGATCCCGCTCTGCCGGTGCTCGTTCGGCCCCTACGCGCGCGCGATGATCCGCATCTGCCGTGAAGAATCCTTCCACCAGCGCCAGGGCTACGAGATCATGCTGACGCTGGCGCGCGGCACCGAAGAGCAGAAGGCGATGGCGCAGGACGCGCTGAACCGCTGGTGGTGGCCGTGCCTGATGATGTTCGGCCCGCCGGACAGCCAGTCGCAGCACTCGGACGCGTCGATGCGCTGGAAGGTCAAGCGCTTCACCAATGATGCCCTCCGCCAGAAGTTCGTCGATGCCACCGTGCCACAGGGCCACTATCTCGGCCTGAGCTTCCCCGACCCCGAGTTGCGGTTCGACGAGGCCGCCGGGCACTGGGTGTTCGGCGCGATCGACTGGGCGGAGTTCCGCCGCGTGCTCGCCGGCGACGGGCCGTGCAACCGCGAACGCCTGGCGGCGCGGCGGCGCGCGCATGAGGACGGCGCCTGGGTGCGCGAGGCGGCGCTGGCCTATGCGGCGAAGCAGCGCCCCGCGGCGCGCGCCGAGGCGGCGTAGCGCGTATGGCCGACGCACCAACACCGCTCTGGGAGGTGTTCATCCGCAGCCGCAACGGGCTGGCGCACAAGCATGTCGGCTCGGTGCATGCCGCCGACGCCACGCTGGCGTTGCAGGCGGCACGCGATGTCTACACCCGCCGCGGCGAGGGCCTGTCGCTCTGGGTGGTGCCGTCGAATGCGATCACCGCTTCGGACCCGGCGGACCGGGACACGCTGTTCGAACCGACCGGGTCGAAGATCTACCGGCATCCGACGTTCTACGAAGTGCCCGACGAAGTCGGGAATATGTGAGTTAGCAGTGACTGTTCCCCCTCCCCTTGAGGGAGGGGGCTAGGGGGAGGGTGGCTCGCGGCACTAACCCCTCCCCCTAGCCCCCTCCCTCAAGGGGAGGGGGAATTCCTATCCACCCAGCGACCCGCCGTGGACCCATGGGCGCCACATCGATCACTCCTGCCGCATCACCCCTCGTGCTCGCCTTGCTCTGCCGGGCGGACGACGCGCTGGTGCTCGGGCACCGCCTGTCCGAGTGGACCGGGCACGCGCCGCTGCTGGAGGAGGAACTGGCGCTGGCCAATATCGCGCTGGACCTGATTGGGCAGGCGCGGGCGCTGTATAGTGAGGCGGGCGGGGTGATCGGGCGGACCGAGGACCATCTCGCCTATCTGCGGGACGCGCCGCAGTGGCGCAACGCGCTGATCATGGAACTGCCGAATGGCGACTTCGCGTTCACCATGGCCCGGCTGCTGCTGGTGTCGGCGTTCGCGCTGCCGTTCTGGCGCGCGGCTTGCGGGTCGTCGCATGCGGGGATCGCGGCGATCGCCGCCAAGGCGGAGAAGGAGACGGACTACCACCTGCGCCACGCGGCCGAGTGGCTGATCCGGCTGGGCGACGGCACCGCGGAATCGCATCGCCGCGCGCAGGACGCGGTGGACGCGCTGTGGCCCTACACCGGGGAACTTTTTGCCCCCGCCGAGGATCGGGAGCTGGTCGAGGCCGGTGTCGTGCCGGACCCGGCCGGGCTGCGGCCCGCCTGGGAGGCGACGGTCGGTGCCGTTTTGGCTCGCGCGACGCTGGCGCGCCCCGAGGATGGCTGGATGCAGTCGGGCGGGCGCATCGGGCGGCATACCGAGCATCTCGGGCACCTGCTGGCGGAGCTGCAATTCGTGCAGCGGGCCTATCCGGGGGCGACATGGTAGGCGCGGCGGACCGGCTAGAGCACGCGCGGGCGGCGGCAGCGTCGGTGCCGGACCCGGAGATACCGGCGCTGACCATCGCGGACCTGGGGATGCTGTGCGACGTGGCGCTGGTTGGCGACTCGGTCGAGGTGGCGATCATGCCGAGCTACCTGGGCTGCCCGGCGACGCTGCCGATCGCGCAGGATGTGGCGGCGGCGCTGGCGGCGGCCGGGTTTCCGGGGGCTCGGGTGCGCACCGTGCTGACGCCGGCGTGGAGCAGCGAGCGGATTACCGAGGAGGGGCGGCGCAAGCTGGCGGCGTGCGGGATTGCTCCGCCGGAACGGGGGGCTGCGCGGCCGGGGCTGTTCGGGGTGCGGCAACCGGCGTGTCCTCGGTGCGGCAGCGCGGAGACAGAGCAGATCAGCGCGTTCGGGGCCACGCCGTGCAAGGCGCTGCACCGGTGCCTGACGTGCCGGGAGCCGTTCGAGGCGTTCAAGTGCCATTAGGTGTGGCGGCACCGCTTGGAGGTCGCCCGGCCACGCCTCTCCTGGTGCGGGGACAGCGCGGCGCGTGGCGAAGCAAGAAAGACTCAACGCAGATGCTGAAAAGATGCACGCAAAACACGCCGATGGGCCTGGGTCAGGCACGGCGCTTCACGGCAGACATCGCACTACCGAACCCGGGGAGCCGTGCCCATGCGGCTGCTCCTGTCCCAGCTGCGTGAAACGGCGTGCATCTGCCTGCATCTGCGTAAAACACTGCTTGCTTCGCCGCATGCCGCACGCTGCCGCGACGGGGCTCGGCGGCGGCGCAGCCAAAACCCCATGCACCCATTCATCCGCCTGCCGCCGCTGCGCCGTCCGAACGGATAGAGCGATGGACGCATGGCAATTCGTGGTGACTGTCGCGGCGGTTGTTCCAGACCATGCGCCACTGGGGTATCCGAGTTCCCTGTCCATGGTCGTGATCGGTCTCGGCCCCAGCGTGAGGGGCTACGACACCTCTCATGATGGTGCGGTTCATGAATCGTTCATTTGGCACACGGCATTCTCCCTCCGAACCGAGAGAGCGGCAGGATGCGCATCACGTGGCGGATCGAGAAGGAGCGGCGCAATATAAGCAAGCACGGCCTCGACTTCTCGCTCGCCGCGCAAGTGTTTGCCGATCCGCTGGCCGAGACGGTATGGGACCGCTTCGTCGATGGCGAGGAACGCTGGCGCACCTTCGGCGGCGTGACTGTGGGCGGGCGGTTCATGGTTGTGGTAGTGGTGCACACATATCCCGATCCGGATGACGAAACCCGGGTCCACGTCATCGGCCTGCGAGAGGCAACGGCGCATGAACGAAAACGCTACGAAATATCGCAGCTCTGATGGGAGTCCTCTGACGCCGCCGGAAATCGCTCGGCTGGACGCGATCGAGGCCCGCATGGGCGACTCGGACGCTATTCCGGAAACCTCGGATGACGCCTGGGCGACGGCGGTACGCGGCAAGCACGCCAAGGCGATGGAGGCGGCGATCTTGGTCCGCCTGGATGCCGAGGTGATGGCGTGGTTGCGCGCGAAGGGGCCGGGATACCAGACCGAGATCAACCGCATCCTGCGCGAGAAGATGGCAGCCGAAACGGTCACTTGAGCCAACGCCGCCACCAAGGCGCGGCATTCGGCCGGTCGCACGACCCGGCCGGCCTGCGGTGTGCGGACAGTGGAAAGTGGCGCTCCGGCATAGTATGTCGCGTTCCGTAATCGCCTGATCCATGGCTATTGGAGCATCGACCATCATTTGGTTTGGACGTCATTGCGCACGATCTGCCTCAGTTGAAGCAGGAGGTGGTGCGGTTGCTGGCGACAACTTCGCCATAGGCGCAGGCTCCGGTGACATCGCGGCGGGTGTTGGCCAGGGCGTGTCCAGCTTGAGGGCCGGCGTGTCGCGCCAGAGCGGGAAGCGATCGGGGTCGGGCGCCTGGGCCGGATCGTTGATCGCCGCCAGCGTTGCTTGCAGGAAGTCGAGGCTGTCGCGCGACAGGGCGTCGCGCAGATAATCCAGCAGGTAGCCGGCGTCCCGGGGATAGCCGACGCCGGAAGCCTGTTGCAGCTTCGGGCCGAGCAGCAGGGTCTTCAGTCGGCCTCGATTTCCTTGTGCCAGTCGCAGCCGGGGGTGAGGCGGAGCTTGTCGAACCAGACCTTGCGACCCTCGGCGACCCGCCGCGCATGCAGGGCGGCGGCGCGGTCGAAGTCGCCCGACGCGCAACTGATGAACAGCTCCGGGGGCACCGGCCGGTCGTCCTCGGTCCGCGGGTCGGGCAGGGGCGCCCTCCTCCATTAGCGGCGAGGCAAAATCATACAGCTATCGAAACATGAGGCAACCGATGGCATTGCGCCACTTGTCGCGGCTCCCCGGTCCAACGCCATCGGGACACGTGCCCGCTATGACGCGGCAATGACCTGCGCTTCTACGCACGCCCCGCGCTAACGCCGGTCCACGCTGAACCGGCCTGCGCCGTAGACCGCGAGCTGCAGGAACCCGCCGGCCATGCAGAGGTTCTTCATGAAGTTGATCATCTGCGTGGTGTCATCCGGGTGCCAATGCGCCACCAGCGCCGTTGCGATACACCAGACCGCCATCACCGGCGCGACCAGGCGGGTCTTCCAGCCAACCAGGACCAGCGTGCCGCCGCCCAACTCCACCACCACGGCCAATGCGTAGGCGGCGCCGACCAGGGGCAGGTGGTAGTGCGTGAACATGCCCATGGTGGCGCTCGGCGCCATCAGCTTGCGATAGCCGCCCCACAGGAAGATGGCGCTCATCAGCACGCGTCCGAGCAGGGCGAGCGCTTGCATCGGGCGGCCTCCGGGTTAGCCGGTGATCTCGATGCCGGCGAAGAAGAAGCCGATCTCGACGGCGGCGTTCTCGGCGCTGTCGGAGCCGTGCACGGAATTGGCCTCGATGTCCTCGGCGAACTGGGCGCGGATGGTGCCGGGGGCGGCCTTTTTCGGGTCGGTGGCGCCCATCGTCTCGCGGTTCTTCGCCACGGCGTTGTCGCCCTCCAGGACTTGCGCCACGACCGGGCCGGAGGTCATGAACGCGACCAGGCCGCGGTAGAATGGGCGTTCCCTGTGCACCGCGTAGAAGGCCTCGGCCTGGGCCTGGGTGAGCAACAGGCGCTTCTGGGCCACGATACGCAGGCCGGCGGCTTCCAGGCAGGCGTTGATCTTGCCGGTCAGGTTCCGCCGCGTGGCGTCGGGCTTGATGATGGACAGCGTGCGCTCGGTCGCCATAGGGGGAGGCTCCTGGTCGTGGATTGTGCGGGCGGGTGACTAGGCGTTTCGCGCTGCGTCGGCAACAGGCGGGGCGCTCGCGTCAGGACGGTCGGGACGGAGCGCCGACATTCCACCGGCCACCCGACGGCGCCGGCGTTCGCCCGACGGCGCTGGCGTTCGCCCGATGGCGCTGGGCGCAATCCGTTGGATCAGTCCTTGCTGTCGTTGGCCGGGGCGCTGTTGAGCTGCATCCAGTTCTGCACGCCGAGCCGGGCGACCAGATCGAGCTGGGTCTCGATGAAGTCGATATGCTCCTCCTCGTCGCGGAGGATATGGGAAAACAGGTCGCGGCTGGGAAAATCGCGGACACTCTCGCAATAGGGGATGGCCTGGCGCAGGTCGGCGACCGCCTTGTCCTCCTGCTGCTTGTCGGCGCGGAGCACCTCTTCCGGCGTCTGGCCGATCAGGACGGCGTTCATCCGCTGCACGTTGGGCAGCCCTTCGAGGAACAGGATGCGCTTGATCAGCCGGTCGGCGTGGCGCATTTCCTCGATCGACTCGTCGTATTCGCGCTTGCCGAACCGGGTGAGGCCCCAGTTGTCCAGCATGCGGGCATGCAGGAAGTACTGATTGATGGCCGTGAGCTCGTTGGTCAGGACGGTGTTGAGAAAGTCGATGACCTTCGGATCACCCTGCATCGTTCGTCTCCTGGTAGAAGCCCACAACCCAAGGCGCGGAGCCGGGCTGCCGGCGCCGACGGCGATGCTAGCCGCGCGATGCGACCGATACCAGGGTGTGACAGGGCCGGTGGCCGCACCGGCTTAGGGACCGTTTGGGAACAACCGGATCAGTTGCCGGCGGCTCGCAACTTCCGTGTCATGGCCGCGCCGCCTTAGTCGGCGGCCAGCAAGTCGGGTTGCAGCGCGGCGGCGGTGGTTTCGTTGAGAATCCGGCGGACCGTCATTGCGCAGGTGCCGCAATGCGCCGCGCAGCCGCACGCCCGGTAGATCTCGCTGGGCCGGCTGGCACCAGCCTGGGCCGCGGCGCGCACGTGGTGATCGGTCAGAGCGTTGCACAGGCAGATATACATAGGCGCGGCGGGCTTTCCGGTTCGTCGGGCGACCGCGGCGTTTTACCGTGCGGGGCATGTAATTGCAAATCATTTGCAATTGGCGCGAAGCTGACCTGGGTTGCGGGAGGCGCAGGACGGCAGCGGCCCTCGGCTATCCCGCCCCGCCAGGATCGGCGTGCCGCACAGGATTCCGATCGGATCAGGCGATCCCTTCCGGCCCCGGCTTACGCAGCCGGCTGGCCGGTTCGACGTAGCGGTCGTTCGGTTGCAGACGGCGTCCATCGCAGAGCCCGGAAGCCGGCCTTTGATCAACCTTGGCCGGGGTCTCAGCCCCAACCACTGCCGTATGGGTCACAGGCATACGTGGGCCGTGCGTCAGGCACACGCTGATGCGTGCAGCATGCCGCGCGCGCCCTCGCGGGCCGACCCTGCGGTCATCGGCAGGCCGGTGGTGCGCGGCAACAGATTCGCCATTTCGAACAGATCGACCGTTGCAGCATTCCGATGCGTGCCGATGCCTTGCCGCGTGGCAACGGTCCTTCTCAACCCCATCGCCATATCGCACCTCGCGCCGGTTCGCCCGTGGCACGGTCGGGTTGCAGCGGCAAACGGCGGGGCATTAGCATCGACCAAACACCGGAGGGACACGTCATGCGCATCGCCAAGATCGAGGATCTGCACTGCGCCGCCGGCTGGCGCGACTTCTCCTTCCTGAAGATCACCACCGACGAGGGTCTGGTCGGCTGGTCGGAATTCCTGGAGAATTTCGGCGCCGAGGGGCTCAGCACGGTCATCCAGCGGCTGGGCCAGCGGCTGGTCGGCATGGACCCGCGGCCGGTGGAGAAGATCACCGCGTTCCTGCACGGGCTGACCCGGCAAAGTCCTGGCGGCCTCAACCAGCAGGCGATCGCCGCCATCGAGAACGCGCTGGTGGACATCAAGGCGAAAGCGCTGGGCATCCCGGTTTACGAACTGCTGGGTGGACCGGTGCGCGACCGCTTGCAGCTCTATTGGTCGCATTGCGGCACCTGGCGCGTCAGCTTCGCCGACCGCATCGAGGGGTGGACCGGGTTCAAACCCATCCAGTCGCTTGCCGACGTCGAACAAGCCGGTGCCGACGTGGCACGGCGCGGCTTCAAGGGCCTGAAGACCAACATCATGCGGTTCGATGCCGACAAGCCATATATCCACATGCCTGGCTTCAACGGCTCCGGTTGGCCGGAGTTGAACATCGATGCGCGGCTGGTCGAAGGCCTGGTGGCGCAGATGACCGCGTTCCGCCAAGGCGCGGGGCCGCGCGTCGGGCTGCATCTGGACCTCAATTTCAACTTCAAGACCGAGGGCTACGTCACGCTGGCGCAGGCGCTGGAGCCATTCGAGCTGGTGTGGCTGGAGATCGACAGCTACGACCCGGCGGCGCTCGCCACGATCCGGCGCAGCGCGCGCACGCGCATCGCGTCATGCGAGTCGCTGTATGGCCGCCGGCAGTTCCGGCCATTCTTCGAGCAACAGTCGGTGGATGTGGCGATCATCGATATCGCGTGGAACGGCATTCTTGAGTCGATGAAGATCGCCGCCATGGCGGACGCCTATGAAATCAACGTGGCACCGCATAATTTCAACAGTCATATCGGCTCGCTGATGAGCGCGCATTTCTGTGCCGCCGTGCCGAATTTCCGGGTGATGGAGATCGATATCGAGGACGTGTCGTGGAAGGACGCGCTGGTGAGTGTGCCGCCGGCGATCGAGGACGGGCATCTGCTGATCCCGACCGGTGCCGGCTGGGGGGCGGAGGTGAACGAGGATGTCGTCAGGGCGCATCCGCCGCAGCGCACGGTGAAGTGGACGAGTCAGTAGACCTCTCCGACGCGTGGCGCGGGAGAGGCTGCGATCACGCGTGCCTGGCGCGTCGCAGGCCGCGCGGCATCAGCAGCGGCAGGATCAGCCCCACCCCCAGGCCCCAGAAGCCGTTGATGAGCAGCGAGCGGGCGATCGGCCAGGCGTGCCAGCCATTGGCAACCGGAATGCCCTTGATCGGCGCGACGACGAACATCGCGACCAGCGCCGCGACGATGCCGAGGATCAGGCCGCACACCCAGAGCGGCCAGGTGAACCGCGGCAGGAGCAGCCCGAACACCAGGCCGTACAGCCCGCCCCAGAAGCAGAGATCGGCGATCAGCGGCACGCCGAAGGGCGGCATCGGATTGGCGCTGTAGGCGGTGAAGGGTGCCAGCCCGAGCGCATGCAGGGCCTCGACCATGCCCTGGTGGAAGGTCAGGACGGATATGGCGGCCGCAATGAAGCCGAGCAATGCACGTGTCGAAGCAGACCACATGGCAACCCTCCCCGCAGCGTTATTTCGGCCATGTAGTGCACATTCCCCGGGCGTCAACAATGCTGGCCTGGGGCGTCAACACCATTTGGCTCGGGCTGCCCGGCGCGGATCAGTCCGCGACGCTGTCGGGCGCCGGAATCTGCGCAAGCTGATCGTCCTTGAGCGTGACGCCGGTCAGCCGCAGCCGGCGCATGGCCTCGATCAGCCACAGCAGCTTGGCGGCGGCCTGCGCTACCGGCAGTCCGGCGGGCCGGATGTTGGAGATGCAATTGCGCTCGGCATCGGTGCGGCCGGGTCGGGGCTGCCAGGTCAGGTAGATCCCCAGGCTGTCTGCGGCGGATAGCCCGGGCCGTTCGCCGATCAGCACGGCGACCGCCTCGGCGCCCATGGTGCCACCGATGTCGTCCCCGAGCGCCACGCGTCCTTGCGTCGCGATAACGACCGGAGCAACCGGAGCGACCGCACGCAGGGTCGGGATGACGCACGCGAGCAATGCGGCGGCGTGGCGCTGCACGGCCACGGCCGAGAGCCCGTCGCACACCACGAACAGCATGGCACCAGGCGCGGCGGGCAGGTGGGGGCGGTCCGCGTCCAGCAGGCGGCGGCCGAGATCGGGCCGACGCAGGTAGGTCTGGCGGTCTGGCGCGGCGCTGCGGACAGCCAGGCTGTCGATACCGGCCTGCGTCAGCTCGGCCTGCAAGGCGGCAACGTCGAGCGTCGCGTGGACCGCGTCGCGCGCCGCGGCGTGGGCGGCCTGGAACGCCAGGTGCGCCGCGGTCGGCAGCCCGTTGCCGGCGCGACCAAGACCGATGCGGGCCGGGGTGAAGCGCCGCAGGTCGGTCCAACGAGCAAGCAGCGGGCCGGTCGTCATGCCTCCGACACCATGCGATAAAGGGAACGTGAAGGCTGCAACATGGCCGCGCCATGATTTGGCTGCGGGCGGGCCACATACGGAGCCCCTCTTCAGGGTGGACAGATTCCCCTTGGAGGCTTCCATGACGGTGACCCTAGCATATGCATCGGCGTTCGCCCTGGTGATGGGCATCGGCTTCGTGCTGGCGCCCGCCTCGGCCCTGGCCGCCCATGCCGGAGCGCCTTACACCAACGTCGATCACAGCAACGACCTGGGCAACGACACCGGCGACTCGCGGGTGGACAGCCTGAACAGCGCCCAGCTCAACGAGAACTACCACGGACCGCTGGAGCTGCGTCCGCCGGCCGCGAACCCCTCCACAGCGATGGCGCCCCAGAGTGGCGAACCGCCGCCGCCGCCGGCCGAGATGGCCCCGCATTAACTGCTCGCCGGAGTTATGACTGCGACACTTGGAACCGGGCGCCGCTTTGAGCACTCGCGACGCGTAGCCGGGTCGCGTCAGCCGCTTCGGTTCGCCAAATCGGCGGCGCTGTACTAGTTTGGCTGGAAACTAGCTTGCAAGTCCCGGCGCACGGCGGCATCGTGCGGCCTATGTCCATGCTCAAGCTGCCGCCGACCCGACTCGGCCGGTTTGCCGACAGCGTCGGGTTCCATTTACGCCGCTCGCACGAGATTGCGCAGCAGCATGTCGCGGCGAGCCTGGCAGATACCGGCCTCATGCCGATCCACGCCGAGGTGCTGGCGATGATCGGCGACAATCCCGGCACAATCCCCTCGGTGGTGGCCGACGCGCTGGGACGCGACCGCTCCAGCGTCACCGGCATTCTGCGCACCCTGCTGGACCGCGGCCTGATCGAGCGGGCACGCACCACGCGCGACCGGCGCGCCGCGCTGCTGCAACTGACCCCCATCGGGGAGGCGATGCTGCAACGCGTGGAGGAACGCGCCGCCGCATGCGACGCGACGCTTGACCGCATCCTGGGCGCGGACAAGCCTGCGCTGCTCGAGCAATTGCGCCGCATCATCGCGGCGCCGGCAGAGGGGGATCGGCAGGATGACCCAGGCCACGACGACGTATGACCAGGCCTATACGGCGTGGCAACGCGATCCGGCGGCGTGGTGGGGGGAAATCGCCGACGGCGTGACCTGGGAGAAGCGCTGGGACACGGTGTTCGATGCATCGGTCGGTCCGTACGGCCAGTGGTTCGCCGGCGGCACGCTGAACACCTGCTATAATTGCATCGATCGTCACGTCGCCGCCGGGCGCGGCGATCAGGCCGCGCTGATCTGGGACAGCGCGATGACCGGCCGGATCGAGACCTTCACCTACGCCCGGATGCAGTCGCGCACCGCGAAATTCGCCGGCGCGCTGGCGCGGCTTGGGGTCGGGCGCGGCGATCGCGTGGTGATCTACCTGCCGATGGTGCCGGAGGCCGCGGTCGCGATGCTGGCCTGCGCGCGGCTGGGCGCGATCCACTCCGTGGTGTTCGGCGGTTTCGCCGCGGCGGAACTCGCCAGCCGGATCGCCGATGCGCGGCCGAAGGTGATCGTGTCCGCGTCCTGCGGTCTCGAGCCTGGTCGGATCATTCACTACAAGCCATTGCTCGACGCAGCGATCGCGCTGTCGCCGCACAAGCCGGACGCGTGCCTGATCCTGCAGCGCGAACAGGCGCCGTGCACGTTGATAGCGGGACGCGACCACGATCTGGCCGAGGCGGAAGCGGCCGCCGCGCCGCATGACTGCGTGACGGTGGCGGCGACCGATCCGTTGTACATCCTTTACACCTCCGGCACGACGGGGCGGCCGAAGGGCGTGGTGCGCGACAATGGCGGGCACGCGGTGGCGCTGTGGAACTCGATGCGCATGGTGTACGGCGTCGAGGCCGGCGACGTCTATTGGGCGGCGTCGGATGTCGGCTGGGTGGTGGGCCACAGCTACATCGTTTACGCGCCGCTGCTGCGCGGCTGCACCAGCATCATGTACGAGGGCAAGCCGGTCGGGACGCCGGACGCCGGTGCGTTCTGGCGCGTGGTCGCGCAGCACGGGGTGAAAGTGCTGTTCACCGCGCCAACCGCGATGCGCGCGATCAAACAGCAGGACCCCGAAGGAAAACTGCTGGCCAGGTACGACCTCAGCAAGTTCGAGGCGCTGTTCCTCGCCGGCGAGCGCTGCGACCCACCGACGGCGGAGTGGGCGGCGGCGCTGTTGCAGCGGCCGGTGGTGGATCACTGGTGGCAGACCGAGACCGGCTGGGCGATCACCAGCGGCTTCCGCCAATTCGGACTGTTCAAGTTCAATCCGGGATCGGGCGGCCGGCCCTGTCCGGGCTACGATCTGCACGCGCTGGACGACGACGGACACGTCCTGGGACGCGGCCATACCGGCAATCTCTGCGTGCGCCTGCCGCTGCCGCCCGGCTGCGCGCCGACGCTATGGCAGAACGACGCGGGTTATCGCAGCGCCTATCTCGCCGACTTCCCTGGCTGGTATCGCAGCGGCGACGCCGGGGTGATCGACGCTGCCGGCGACGTGTCGGTGATGGGCCGCACCGACGACATCATCAACGTCGCCGGCCACCGGCTGTCCACCGGGCAGATGGAGGAGGTGCTGGCGTCGCACGTGGACGTCGCCGAATGCGCCGTGGTGGGCGCGAAAGATGCGCTGAAGGGCCAGGCGCCGATCGGCCTGGTGGTGCTGAAATCCGGAGTGAACCGGCCGGAAGCCGAGATCTGCTCGGAACTGGTCGCGCTGGTGCGCGAGCGCATCGGGCCGGTGGCGGCGTTCCACGACGCCCGAGTGGTGCCGCGGCTGCCGAAGACCCGGTCGGGCAAGATCTTGCGCGGCAGCATCCGGCGCATCGCCGACGGCGAGAGCGTGCCGGTACCGCCGACAATCGAGGATCCCGCCACGCTGGACGAGATCGGCCGCGTGCTGGGGCGGTAAGGCGCTCCGCGTTTCACCGCGTCGGCAACGCCATCGCGTCATCGGCCACGAACAGCGGATCGAGCGAGGCGTCCCACAGCCGGATTCCGCCGGTGATGCCGGCCTCGTTCGACACCGTCCGCACGCCGGCCGGCAGCGCGAAATCGATCCGCTTGGCGTTGCCGCCGCCGATCGCCAACGTGTCGTAGTTCACCAGCGCGGCAATGTAATCGATTGCCTTGCGCACCCGCCGGTTCCAGCCTTTCGGCCCGATCTTCTGCAAGGCGGCGTTGCCGATCCACTGATCGTAGGTCATCGCCTTGTGCACCGGATGCTGGCTCAACTCGAGATGCGGCGCGGGAAAGCCGCGGTCGAACAGCGCGAAACCCATGCCGGTGCCGAGCGTGATCACGCATTCCAGCCCGCGCCCGCTGATCACCCCCAGGCCCTGCACCGTCGCATCGTTCAGCATGCGGGCGGGCTTGCCCAGCCGTTCCTGCAACACATCCGGCAAGGCGTAGCCGTGCCAGTCGGCGGTCCCGAGATTGGGCGCCGTCATGACGCGTCCGCGCCGCACCACGCCAGGAAACCCGATCGAGATCCGGTCGAACGCACCCAGCGGCTTCGCCACGTCCACCAGGGCGGCCACCACCGCGTCCGGCTTGGCGGGATGCGGCGTATCGACGCGGTTGGGTTGCTCGATCATGCGGCCGGTCACCGCCAAGACGCTGGCCTTCAGCCGCGTGCCGCCGATATCGATAGCCAACGTCAGCGGACCCGACGGATGCGCCGCGTCGTTCATGCGGCGGCGCCCACCCGCCGCATGAAGTCGCGCAGCGCCGGCGCCCATTTGCCGGCGTCGGCACCAGAGGCCAGGTGGCCCTTGTCGCTGTCGATCTCGAAGTACGTCGCGTCCACACCGGCGTCGCGCAGCGCCTGCATCACGTCCGGCGCATGCTCTGGCGGAAACAGCACATCGGTGCGCGACAGCACATACAGCACCGGCACGCGGATGCGCCCGAGGTCGCTGGTGACGTCATACGCTTCCGCGGCGTGACCGAGGATCAGCAGCGAATTGGCGTCGAATACGCTGGCCCATTGCGCGGCGGCGCGCTGCATCGCTGCCGCGTCGGTCATACCGTAGCGGCGCAGCGTCTCGACTCGCAGCCCGATCATCGTCGCGAGCATGCCGCCGGCTTCGTAATAGTCGCCACCATTCCAGTTGGGATCGCGTTCGAACCGCGCGCGCGTATCGGCCGTCATGTTGAGCCGGGCCTTCGGCGCGGACACCACAGGCACAATGCCATCCATGAAGTCCGGGAAGCTGACCGCCCATTGGAACGCCTGGAACCCGCCATAGGATGGTCCGACCACCGCGCGCAGATGCCGCACGCCGAGATGCTCCAGCAGCCGGTGCTGCGCGGTGACGATGTCGGCCAGGGAGATGGCGGGAAACCGCGAGCCGTAGCGCTTGCCGGTGCGCGGATCGATCGAGGCGGCGTTGGTCGAGCCGAAGCTCGATCCCAGCATATTCGAGGCGACGACATAGTTGCGCTCGGTATCGATCGGCGCGCCGGGGCCGACCAGCGTGGTCCAGGAACCTTCGGAGGAACTGCCGGCGGGCTCGATCATCTGGTGGCCGCTGGTATAGCCGTGCGTCACCAGAACCGCGTTGTGCCCGTCCGGCGCGAGCCGGCCGCGCGTGCAGTAGGCAATGGTGACCTCCGGCAATACCTCACCGCTTTGCAGGCGGAAATCGCTGAAGGTGAAGCGGTCGCGTACGACGTCGTCCATTGGCAGGGTCCTCCCGGGACGCACGTTATCGCGCAATCGCCCCAGCCGCCTAGCTTCTGGCCCTGACACTTCCAGTTGTGCCATGCGGTTTCACTGCGAGCGGAACGAAACCATCCTCCGCGTATGTTGGTGCGCTATTCCGGGGGCGATTGCTTCGCTTCGCTCGCAACGACGGCGTGGCTGCGGGACCGAGCCGTCAGGATCGCCGCGCCGGCCCCGGCTGCGCCGTGCCAGGAGCGATGCACAGGTGCGTTGCGGTCGACAGGCTGACAAACCGAGCGGGTCGAGCCTCGCGGTCAAAACAAGGCGGCGCCCTGCGGTGACACCGCGACAGCGAGTATCGACCGTCGTCGGGCGCGCTTGCGCCGCACCAGACCCAGGCCGCCGAGGGCGACGCCCAGCAGTGCCAGCGAAGCCGGTTCAGCGACGTCGCCGGCGCCGGCGCCGGTCGGTGGCAGGCCATCGCCGGCGTAGACCACCACGTCGATGCCGTTGCAATCAGTGCCCGAAAAGCCATTGGTGCAGGTCTGCTGATAATCGTTGCCGGGCGTTGCAAAGCCGTTGGAGTTGATCTCGGCGAGGTAGAAGCTGACGTCGTATGTGTCGCCGACCGTGGTCGCGAAGGTCTGGTCGATCCCGTCGTAACCGCCGGTCGCGCCGTCATCCCAGAAATAGCTGCCGTTATACGCCGCGAGGCCATTCGTAGGAGACGCGGCCTCAAAACCGAGAACCGGCACACCGACATCGGCCAGGCCGGCTTGCTCGAAGTAGGTCCAGTCCGGCACCCCGTTGCCGGATATTGTCGGTGCGCCGATCTCGAAGCTGGGGTTGAGCAACAGGTTGCCGCTTGGCGTGGTGGTGTCGACCACGGCGGCATCGTCGAAGGCAAAGTAGCCAGGATCGTGGCGGAACACGAACGTTACCGTCGACCAGGGGGTCGTCGCGACAAATTGCGCATTGTATTGCGTATAGCTCGGGATGATCCGCGTCCCGGCCAGGTCGAGGATCAGCAGTCCGGAGGGCGGCGGCGACAGGTTCTGCGCGCTGGCCTGGGTTGCGATGCCGACTGCGACGGCCGCCGCCAGCGCAGCCTTCCAAGCGACATGCATCGGCGCGGCACCCCTTTTTGTCGCTTCGTCGTCTGCTACTGTTTAGAGAGGCTTGGGTCATATAGCAACCTATAGGAGCAATAATTTATCGAAATTTCTTCCATAAGTTGCCTCTGGAGCGCGGCGCGTGTCCGTAGATTGGGCGAATCTTGATGGAAACCCCTGACGTACGACGTGGAGCATCATGGAACGTCGGCCGGATCGGTCGCTTTTTTTCTACACGTTAACGGACTGGTCATCTTTCCGGCGTCTTATTTGCCAGCCGGAGCCGCCAAGTGAAGGGTCCGTTAGCCGGCCGGCACCATCACGGTGTGCGGCCCGCCTCGCAGCCCGGGTCGACGCCGCGGATGCCCCAGGATCTGGCGGTGGCGCCGATGCTGTCCGGTACGTACGGGAGGCCGACAAGGCCCTGCTCACCGATCTTGCGCCCAGCGATGCCGCGGCAGCGCCGGGGGGGTATCAGGCCCGCAATGCCACATCCCAATGACCGCTCCATGGACGACCAAGGCAGCCGCGCCGGGCGGCTTGCTATCCTGCGACGTCGCCTGCGGCGGGTGGCCGACAGGCTTGGGCCGGGCGTGACGCGCCAGCAGCGTGCCAGCATCGCGCTGGTGGGCGGTGCCGTCATCGCCGCACTGGCCAGCCTGACGGCGGTCGCGGTCGATCTTGGCACGGCCTATCTCGCCAAGGTGTCCGACCAGCGCGCGGCGGACAGCGCCGCCTATGCCGGCGCGCTCGCCTACAACGCCAGCGGTTCCGCCACCACGATGAACTCGGCGGTCAGCAATCTTGCCGCGCTGAACGGCCTCCCCGCCGGCGCGGCGGCTGCCAGCCTGGTCGCCTCGCCCAGCGGTGACGGCAACAACGCGGTGCAGGTGACGGTGACCACCGCCGCGCCGCTGTACCTGGCCGAGATATTCCAGAGCAAGACGACACTATCCGTGTCGGCGACCTCCTATGCCGAGGTCAAGCCGAACGCATCGGCCTGCATCATCGCGCTGCTGACCAAGGCCGCCGGCGTGACGCTGAGCGGCGGCGCCACCGTGACCGCCGCCGCCTGCGCGGTTGCCTCCAACGCCACCGTTGCGGTGCCGTGTGGCACAACGATCACCACCAAGACGGTCGACTACAATTCCGCCGGCGCGCCGAGCCAGCCCTGCGGCGGCATCAAGCCACCCTCGGGCACCGCCTCGGTGAACATCATCAAGGTCGCCACGGTGGATCCGTTGGGCACCAACACGGCGGTGGCCGCCGCGTTCACCCATCTGGCGAGCGTCGCGAGCCTGACCTCGCCGTCCGGACCGACGCTTGCCGGCGGCGCCAACATGACGTTCGGCTACACCTCGGGCGCTTCGAACCCGCCGCAAACCCTGCTCACCGCGATCGGCTGCACCGGCAGCTTCGCCTCGCCGACCTGGACGGTCACCTGCCCGGCGGGCGGGACTTATCATTTCGGCTCGATCACGACCAGTGGCGGCATCGCGCTGAACTTCGCGGTTTCCGGTTCGGCAACCAACACCTATGACATCAACGGCCCGATCAATATCGGCGGCTCCGGCGCGAACTTCGGGCCGGGCACCTATATCATCGCGGACGGGATCATCGTCGGCGGCGGCTCCAACACGACCTTCGCGGCCGGCACCTACGATATCGGCCCCGGCACCGTGAGCTGCAGCGGGTCGTTCTACAGCATCTGCAATACCGGCACCTCGCTGACCTTCGGGGCCGGCAGCTACACGATCGCGGGCGGCATCTACAACGGCGGCGGCGCGACGCTCAGCATCGGCGCCGGCAGCTCCAGCAACAGCTTCAACATCGGCGCCGGCAGCGCCGGTTACGCGATCAACTCGACCGGCACCGCCCTGACGCTGGGCAACATGAGCAGCGGAACGTTCCAGTCCGTGGGGAAGATCTCCACCGGCGGCGGCACCGTCGTCACAATAAGCGCGGCGCCGGCGCACGACCTGAACGGGACGTTCAGCCTGGCCGGCAGCGCAACGCTCGGGGCCGGTACCTATACACTGGCGGGCAATTTCACGCTTGGTGGGAGCGGCGGCGGCGGCACGGTCACCGGCACCGGTGTCACGATCATCACCTCGGGCACGTTCAGCGTCGCCGCCGGCTACAACAACGTGACACTCACCGCGCCGACGTCCGGCACGCTAAAAGACCTCGTGGTCGCCAGCAACGGCGCAGGCGGCGCCAGTTTCTCGGAAGGGGCCAGCGGCAATTCGCTCTCCGGCGCGTTCTACTTCCCGATCGCGCCGATCACGCTGAGCGGCGCCGGTAGCGTTGGGAGCGGCGCCGGGCAATGCCTGGAGCTGATCGGCTCCGCTGTCGGGCTGTCGGGCGGATCGGCGCTGGCGTCAACCTGTTCGGGCCTGGCGGGGAGTGCCAGCGGCGGCAGCGTGTTGCTGGTGCAGTGACGCCGCCCCGGCGTGGGCGATCAGTTCCAGCAGAACACGTGGACGGTCGCGTGCCGCACCACCGTCAGCGGATCGTCGCCCCACTGGTCGGCCGGGAATCCATTGGTCCCCGGCGCCGCATTCTCCAGGAACGCGTCCAGCAGGGCCGATCCGGGGCCGATGGTCATGCCCGATGCCGGCATGCCCCGTATCGCTTGCAGCTTGCTGCCATCCAGCATGGCCCGGACGATCCCCACCACCTTGCCGGAACGCGGATCGAAGATCGGCCCCCCGCTATACCCATGCGTGACCCGCCCGGCCTCCATCCACACCTGCTCGCGCGGATCGGTCAGTGCCGCCGGCTCGCGCGGCAGCTTGTCGTTCTCCAGGATGCCCCAGGTTTCCTCCGGGATCAGCAGCCCGGCGGTCGCCGGATAGCCCAGCACGAACACCCGCCCCCCGGAGGCAGTCGGGCGGCCGATCGCCAGGGTCGCCGGCGCGCGCAGGCCCGCGGCCTCCAGCAGGGCGATGTCGTGGCGGGTATCGCGCGCCGCCACCTGCGCCGGGCTGCGCCGGACGAACGGCGACACGATCTCGGTGCGGCGGCATTCCGGCACCACATGCGCCGCGGTCAGCACCATCCCGTCGGCCACGAAGAAGCCGGTGCCGGCCATGCCGGTCCCGCGCACCGGCGGCGGGCGGGTGGGGTCGGGCTCGTCCGGCTCGCTGATCTGCGGCAGCGGGGCCGGTGCGGGCATCAGGGCGGGCAGATCCGGTTGCGGCACCGGCTCGGGCGAGGGCGGCGCCGGGCGGGATGGACCAATGACGGCCGGCAGCGGCGCAACCGTCGCCACGCTGATCTGATGCGCTGGCGCCGGCCGGGCGCCGGACGGCTGTAGCAGGTCCTCGACCTGCGGCAGGAAATGCACCAGCGCGGCGCCGCCGATGGCGAAGCCGATCACCAGGCCGGTCAGATCTGCCACCCAGGTTCGCATGGCGCAGGCGCACCATGCGGCCGCGGAAGTTGCGGCGGCGTTGCATCGGCTGGCGCGGTATGCTGCGTTCGGAACGCCAACCGGGGACGCCGACGCATGAGCCGCATCGCCTACGTGAATGGACGCTACCTGCCGCAACGCCAGGCGTCGGTGAATGTCGAGGACCGCGGCTACCAGTTCGCCGACGGCGTCTATGAGGTGGTGCACCTGCACGACGGAAGGTTCATCGACGAGGACCGCCATCTCGACCGTCTGGACCGCTCGTTGCGCGAATTGCGCCTGCCGCAGCCGATGAGCCGTGCGGCGCTGCGCCATGTCTTGCAGGAAGTCGCCTGCCGCAACCGCGTGCGTGAGGGATTGCTGTACATGCAGGTCACCCGCGGCGTCGCCCGGCGGGACCATGCGTTTCCCACCAGGCCGGTGCCGCCCTCGGTGGTGGTGACGATCCGCCGCATCCCGCCCTACCCCACGGACGTGACGCGCTGGACCGCCAGCGCGATCACGCAGCCCGATCTGCGCTGGGCACGGTGCGACATCAAGAGCACCGGGCTGCTGCCCAACGTGCTGGCGCGCCAGGCGGCGAAAGAGCAGGGGGCGCTGGAGGCAATACTGGTGGATCAGGAGGGGATGGTGACGGAAGGCGCCGCCACCAGCTTCTGGATCGTGGACAAGGACGGCGTGCTGCGCACGCGTGGCCTGGACCACGCCATCCTGCCCGGCTGCACGCGCGACGCGTTGTTCGCGTTGATGCGGGAGGAAGGCATCGCGTTCGCGGAAGCCCGCTTCAGCGTGCAGGACATGCGGGACGCGCGCGAGGCGTTCATCTCCAGTGCGACCAGCTTCGTGAAGCCGATCGTGAAGATCGACGGCGCCCCGGTGCATGACGGCGAGGTCGGGCCGGTCACGCGCCGCTTGTTCGCGCTGTTCGCGCGGCATGTGCAGGGTGGGCCGCGCAATGCGTGACCGGCGTGGTTGCCTGTGCAGCGAGCGTCGCCAGCGGGGCCTGCCATCCCGGAAAGTGTCGCCGGTATGGCGCTCGGTGCGGCAATCTTCGCCAGCATGACTGACGTTCCGGTTCTTATTGTCGGCGGCGGCCCGGTCGGCCTGTCCGCCTCGCTCTTCCTGTCCCGCCAAGGCATCCGATCCCTGCTGGTCGAGCGGCATCCGGGCACGTCGATCCTGCCGAAGGCGCGCGGCATCAACGCCCGCACGATGGAGATCTACCGCCAGTTCGGGGTTGAACAGGCGATCCGCGACGCCGGCCTGGCGCCCGAGCGCACCGGGTTGATCGTGTGGACCGAGAGCCTGGCCGGCAAGGAAGTGGAGCGGCGCGTGCCCGGCCGGATGTCGCCGGCCAATCGGGCCGCGACCGCGGTGCCGAACTGCCTGTGCGCGCAGGACGATCTGGAGCCGGTGCTGCGGCGCTTCGCCGAAGCCGAACCCCTGGCCGAGCTGCGCTTCAACACCGAGCTGATCCAGGCGTGGCAGGATGCGGATTGCGTTGCCGCGGTGCTGGCCGATCGCGTCAGCGGCACCGAGACTCTGGTGCGCGCGCAGTACCTGATCGCCGCCGACGGCGCACAGAGCCGCATCCGCCGCATGTTGGGCGTGCGGATGATCGGCCACGAGCGTGTCTATGACAGCGTCAACATCCTGTTCAATGCGGACCTGCGGCCGTGGACGGCGGATCGCCCGGCGGCGCTGTATTTCGTCGAGCAACCCGACCTGCGCGCGACGTTCCTGACGATCAATGCGTCGGATCGCTGGGGTTTCCTGATCCACAGCCTGAAGCACTACAACTACACGCCGGCGGATTTCACAGCGGAGCGCTGCGTCGCACTGATCCGCAAGGCGGTCGGCGTGGCGGATCTGCCGGTGCGGGTGCTGGGCGTCAGTGCTTGGGAGGCGTCGGCGGTCGTGGCCGACCGGTATCGTGACGCTCGGATTTTCCTGGCGGGCGATGCGGCGCACGAGATGCCGCCAACCGGCGGGTTCGGCATGAACACCGGCGTGCAGGACGTGCACAATCTGGCCTGGAAGCTGGCCGCGGTGCTGCACGGCCAGGCGGATGCGTCGCTGTTGGACACGTATCATGCCGAGCGGCAGCCGACTGGCCTGGCGATTACGCAGGCGAGCCTGGAGAACTCGCTGTCGATGGGCCGCACATCGCGGCAAGAGAGTGCGAAGCTGCCGCGCGCGGCGTTCCTGAGTGAACAGGGCCTGATTTTTGGAGCGGCGTATGAGTCGGCGGCGGTGATTGCGGATGGCTCGCCGGCGCCGGTGCTCGACGATCCGGTGACTCAGTATGTGCCCTCGGCCCGGCCGGGGTGCCGCGCGCCGCATGTGTGGCTGCGGCGCGGCGGCACACAGGTCTCGACGGTGGAGCTGTTCGGACCACGCTTCGTGGTGCTGACCGGCGCGCGGGGCGGTGCGTGGCTCGATGCGGCAGAGCGGCTTGCGGATTCGTCGCACCCGCCGCTTGTCGCGCACATGATCGGTGGCGATGGCGCGCTGGTGGAGTCCGATGGCAGTTGGGCGGACGTGTATGGTGTTGCCGATGACGGTGCGGTGCTGGTGCGTCCGGACGGGCATGTGGCATGGCGCGCGGCTTCGGGCGTCGATGCGCCGGCGGAGGCTTTGCGGGCAGCACTGGAGGGCGTGCTGGGCCGCTGAACCTCGCCCATGCCGTGGGAGAGGTCGGCGCGAGAGCGCCGGTTGAGGGGACCGCATCGCGCCCGGTGCCGCCAGTCACGACGCGCACCGCGCGGTTCGCCGCAGCCTCACCCTGGGCGCTCTCGCGCCTCGACCTCTCCCACGGCGTGGGCGAGGTTTACGACAACGCGACACGCGCGCTGACAGTGCGAATGGAGGAGAAGACTATGATCGACGGCATGCAGATCGGCTTCAACCTGCCGATCAGCGGCGGAATGGCGGACCCGGCGGCGATGGCGCGGGTAGCCCGCGAGGGCGAGGCGCTGGGCTTCGACTACCTGACCCTGACCGACCACGTCGCCATCCCCGACATGCGCGCCCCCGGCTATCCATATTCGGAATCCGGCGAGTTCTATGGCGCCTCGCCGGGGCATCGGCATGAGCAATTGGTCGCCACGTCATGGATCGCGGCAAAGACCGAACGCATCCGGTTGGTGCTGGCGGTGATGGTGGTGCCGCATCGCCCGGCGGTGTTGGCGGCGAAGATGCTTGCCAGCATCGACGTGTTGTCGGGCGGGCGGCTGGTGGTGGGCGTCGGCGCCGGCTGGCTGGCCGCTGAATTCGCTTCCGTGGTGACGACGCCGTTCGCCGAGCGTGGTGCGGTCACCGACGCCTATCTCGACGCATTCCGCACCTTGTGGACCGAGGCGCGGCCACGTCTCGATGGGCCTTATGTGAAGATGGACGGATTGGTGTTCGATCCCAAGCCGGTGCAGAAGCCATATCCGCCGATCTGGGTGGGCGGCGAGAGCGGCCCGTCGATGCGCCGCGCCGCACGCCTCGCCGATGCGTGGTACCCGATCGGCAGCAACCGCGCGCACTTGCTGGATTCGCTGCCGCGACTGGAGGCGGGTATCGCGCGGCTGCGCCGCCTGGTGCGTGAGGCCGGACGCGATCCGGCGACGATGGGCGTGGTGTACCGGGTGAAGCGCCACGCGATTCCAATGCCGCCGGCAAGCGACGGCAACCGGCGGCTGTTCTCCGGCAGTATTTCCGACGTCATCGAGGACGTGCGGGTGTTGCGCGGCATCGGAGTGACGGGGTTGGACTTCGACTTTGAGCAGGATGATGCGGATGGGGTGATTGCCGGAATGCGGCGGTTCCGGGACGAGGTGATGGGGCGGGTCTAAAGAATCCTCTCCCGCTTCGCGGGAGAGGATTCTTCGCGGATCATCGCGGCGCCCTTCTCGGCAATCATGATGGTGGGCGCGTTGGTATTGCCGGTGGTCAGGGTCGGCATGACGGACGCATCGATCACCCGCAGTCCGCCGATGCCATGCACGCGCAGCCGCGCATCTACCACCGCGCTTGGACCTTCGCCCATGCGGCACGTGCCGACCGGATGGAAGATCGTCGTGCCATAGCCCCGCGCATGCTCTGTCAGAGCCTCGTCCGACTGACAGTCGGGGCCGGGGAGGATCTCCGCCACGCTGTGCCGCGCCAGCGCCGGTTGCGCGAAGATCCGTCGGGTGATGCGCATGCCGGCCAGCAACACGCGCGCATCATTGGCATCCGCAAGATAATTCGGCGCAATGACCGGCGGTGCGAACGGGTCCGGCGACCGCGCCATGATCGAACCGCGACTATCCGGTCGCACCGGGCAGATCGCCGCAGTCATGCCCGGCGCGTGTTCCAACTCCCCAAAACGCGCCGCATCGTAGCTGGCGGGCGTGAACAGAAGTTGCAGATCGGGACTGGCGAGTCCCTCGCGCGACCGGCAGAACACCTGGGCGCTGGTGACGCCAAAGGTCAGTGCCCCACGTCCGGTCAGAGCGAACCGGGCCGCTTCCACCGCCAGGCGCGGCCCGCGGGCGAGCTGGTTGATCGAGATCGCGTCCTTCACGCGGTGCGACACCCGCGTCACGTAGTGGTCCTGCAGGTTGCCGCCGACGCCGGACAGATCATGCAGCACCGGCACGCCGATCGATTGCAGGTGCGCCGCCGGCCCGATGCCGGAAATCTGCAGCAGATGCGGAGAATTCACCGAGCCGCCGCACAGCAGCACCTCGCGCGCGGCGAGCGCCTGCCGGTCCTGGCCGCGCTGGCGGAACGCGACGCCGGTGCAGCGCTTGCCGTCGAATAGCAGGCGCGTGGCCAGCGCGCCGGTTTCGATCCGCAGGTTGGTGCGGCGCTTCGCCGCGGCGAGGAAGGTACGCGCGGTGGAGCCTCGGAAGCGTCCCAGCCGCGTCATCTGCGAATAGCCGACGCCTTCCTGCTGCCGGCCGTTCAGGTCGCGGCTGAACGGAAAGCCGGCCTGTTGTGCCGCTTCAACGAAGTGGTGCGTGAGGGGGAGAACAGTGCGGTAGTCCTCGACCTGGAGCGGGCCGCCCTGGCCGCGATACTCGGCGTCCCCGCCCTGCACGTAATGTTCCGACTTGCGGAAATACGGCAGCACGTCGTCGAAACTCCAGCCGCGGCAGCCCATCTGCGCCCAGCCGTCGTAGTCGGCGGGATTGCCGCGCACATACAGCATGCCGTTGATCGAACTCGATCCGCCGAGCACCTTGCCGCGCGGCCAATGGATTGCGCGTCCCGCGGTGCCGGCCGACCCGTCGGCGCTGTAGTTCCAGTTCACCACGGGATGCCGCAGCAGCTTCAGGACGCCGGCCGGAATGTGGATCCAGACGTTGCGGTCCGGTGGCCCGGCTTCCAGCAGGATGACGCTCGCGCCGGTTTCGGACAGGCGATTGGCGATGACGCAGCCAGCCGAGCCGGCGCCGATCACCACATAGTCCGCGTCCATGTTTCCGCCTCCGTCACGCTGCGCGACACGATGGTTGCGCGCGTGGCCGCACCGGGCAAGTGTCCGCGGCAGCGCAACGACGGAGGCATTGCATGCTTTTCCTGGTGATCAGCGATCCGCGCCCGGAACCTGCGGGCAGCGTGACGGCGGCGCGGCAGCGTTTCTGGAGCTGGGTGGCGCCGCTGCGCGGGTCCGGCGAGGTACGCTCGATCTACGCCAAGGTCGGCCGCGGCGCCGTGGCCCTGTTCGACGTGGCCTCGAACGAGGCGCTGCATCGGCGGCTGAACGAGTGGGCCGACATCATCCCGGCAAGGTTCGACGTGCACGCCTTGATCGATCCGGACGCCGCCCAACGCTTTCTGAATGGCGCGTGACCGGGCGGGTTCGCGGTCGGCGGCCATGCTTGCTCCGCCCCGGCGGCTTGTAGAACCGGCTACGGAATGTACACCGTTGAATGCCCGCTTGCCGTAGCGCCGAAGCTTCGGCAGGTTGCGCCGCACCAAGAATCGGGAGGAACGTCGCCATGCGGATGCTGCGTGCCATCGGGCGAATCGTGCCAACGGCGATGGCGGCCGGCTTATTGTGCTGGGTCGGGCTGACGGCCGGAGCCGCCGCCCAGGACAAGCCGGTATTGCTCAAGCTGTCGAGCTGGGTGCCGCCGGCGCATCCGCTGAATCCGGCCTTGGTTGCCTGGGGTGCCGACATCGAGAAGGAATCCGGCGGCACCATCAAGTCCACGCTGTTCCCGTCGGAACAATTGGGCAAGGCGATGGACCATTACGACATGGCGCGCGACGGCATCTCTGACTTTTCCTATGTCAATCCGGGCTACCAGCCAGGCCGCTTCCCGATCATCGCCGCCGGCGAGCTGCCGTTCCTGATGAGCAATGCCAAGGGCGGGTCCGCCGCGCTCGACGCGTGGTACCGCCCGTACGCGGCGCAGGAAATGAAGGACGTGCATTTCTGCTTCGCCTTCGTGCTGGACCCGGGAACCTGGCATTCGCGCAGCAAGAAGATCGTGCTGCCGGAAGACATCAAGGGCATGAAAATCCGGCCGGCCAACGCGACGCTGGGAGAATTCGTCACCATGCTCGGCGGCACCAACGTGCAAGCCTCGGCACCCGAGGCGCGTGAGGTGCTGGAACGCGGCGTGGCCGACGCGATCACCTTCCCCTGGCAATCCACCATCCTGTTCGGCATCGACAAGGTGGTGAAATACGACATGGACATGCCGTTCTGGACCGCGACGTTCGTCTGGGTGATGAACAAGGGGCGCTATGACTCGATGTCGCCGGCGCAGCGGACGGTGATCGATCATCATTGCACGACCGAATGGGCCGAGAAGGTCGCCAGCCCATGGGCCGATTGGGAACATGCCGGACTGGCCAGGATCGCGGCCGAGCCGGGGCACGACGTATACAAACTGACGCCGGACCAGGTGGCGGCGTGGCGCAAGGCCGCGGAACCGCTGAAGGCGAAGTGGGCAGCGCATGTGCAGAACGCCGACAAGGTGTTCAGCGACCTGCAGGACGAGCTGAAGCAGCGCGACGCCCTCGTGCAGTGACCGCATGAGCGATCTCGAGCAGGAGTTCGCCCGCAAGGGGGCGGCGAGCCGCGTCCGACCGAGCGGGATGGACCGGTTCATCGACGGCATCGAACTGGTGGCGGCGGCGTTCGTTGGGATCGTCGCCGCCGACATCTTCATCTCGGTGCTGCTGCGCTATTTCTTCACCTACTCGATCCCGGACAGCTACGATTTCGGTAAGCAATTGCTCGGCATCCTGATCTTCTGGGGCATCGCCGCCACCAGCTATCGCGGCACGCATATCACCGTCGACCTGGTGTGGGCCGCCGCGGGGCCGCGCGGCAAGCGGGTCATCGACGTGTTCGCCACGCTGGTGCTGCTGCTGGTGGTTTCGGTGCAGACGGCGATGCTGTTCGACAAGGTGCGGATGACTCGGGCGGATAACGTGCTGACCTTCGATCTGCGCCTGCCCACCTGGCCGTTCGCGCTGGTGGCATGGCTGGGCGACGTCTCCGCCGTGCTGCTGATCGCGGTGCGCACCTGGCGGCTGATCTTCCGCCCCGAGAGTTTCGATCCGAACGCGATCAAGGTTGTGGAGTGAAATGACGCTTGTCTCTCCTGTCATCAGGTGTCGTGTCGATGGCCGGATCAAGCCCCATGGGCGTAAGGATGGGTGCGATTCGCGGAAGAATTCTCCCCCTCCCCTTGTGGGAGGGGGAGGAATCGGCACCCCGGTGACGTCGTAGATGGACCTTTCCCCCGACGCCGTCGCGATCATCGGCTTCGTCGTGCTGTTCGCGCTGATGCTGCTGCGCGTGCCGGTCGGCATGGCGATGGGGTTGGTCGGCGTTACCGGGTTCGGCTACCTGGTCGGCGTGCAGCCCGCGCTGAAGATGGTCGGCCAGACCTCGATGCGGATCGTCACCGACTACACCTTCGGCGTGATCCCGATGTTCCTGCTGATGGGCGCGTTCGTGTCGCGCTCGGGCATGAGCCGCGAGTTGTTCCGCGCCGCCAATACCTTCGTGGGCCATCTGCGCGGCGGGCTGGGCATCGCCACCATCGCCGCCTGCGCCGGGTTTGCCGCGATCAGCGGCTCGTCGGTGGCGACCGCCGCGACGTTTTCCACCGTTGCGTATCCGGAGATGCGGCGGTTCGACTATCCGCAATCCTTCGCGACCGGCGTCATCGCCGCGGGCGGCACGCTGGGGGCGATGTTTCCACCCTCGATCGTGCTGGCGGTGTACGGGCTGATCACCCAGCAGGACATCGGCAAGCTGTTCATCGCCGGCGTGCTGCCGGGATTGCTGGCGGTGTCGATGTACATGGCGACGATCGGCATCATCGGCCGCGTGCGCCCGCATTTTCTGCCGGCGGCGCCACGCAGTTCCTGGGCCGAGCGTTGGGCCGCGGCACGCGAGGTCTGGGCGCCGCTGGCGTTGTTCGTGTTCGTGATCGGCGGGTTGTACGGCGGGTTGTTCACCCCGACCGAGGCCGGCGGCATGGGCGCCGGCGGTGCGTTCCTGATCAGCCTTGCGCGGCGACGGCTGTCGCGCGCGGACATCCTCGAATCGTTGCTCCAGGCGACGCGCACCGCCGCGGCGGTGTTCACCGTGCTGATCGGCGCCATCCTGTTCGGCTATTTCCTGACGGTGACGCAAACACCGCAGAACGTGACGGCGTTCATCACCGGGCTGGGCATGGGACGCTACGGCGTGTTGGCGGTGATCATGCTGATGTACCTGGCGCTGGGCTGCCTGATGGACGCCATGGCGATGATCATCCTGACGGTGCCGATCATCTTCCCGGTGGTCACCTCGCTGGGTTTCGATCCGGTGTGGTTCGGCGTGATCATCGTTATGACGGTGGAACTCGGGCTGATCCATCCGCCGGTGGGGATGAACGTATTCGTCATCAAGACGGTGGTGAAGGACGTCAGTTTCTCGACGATCTTCCTCGGGGTGATTCCATTCGTGCTGACCGACATCACGCGGCTGGTGGTGCTGATCCTGTTTCCGGCGATCGCTCTATGGCTGCCGGGGCGGATGTAGCGGTCTGGCTACTCCGCCACCCGCGCCACGGCGCGCCGCCGCATCTGCACCGGCGATGAACGGGTCAGCCGCCGCTCCTGGCGGTGCATCATCCAACTGCCGCCCACGAACACCAGCGTGGCGACGACACCGACAGCAATGCCGATCGGCCCGGATTCGTGTTTCATCTGCGTGCCCAGCATGCTGGCGCCCACGCTGTAGAACGCCGCCCAGGCCACGCTGCCGGCCACGTTGGCGATGACGAAGCGCCGCAGCGGCATGCGGTTGGCCCCGGCCAGGATCGCCGCGATCACCCGCAGCACGATGACGAAGCGCGCCACGACCACGACCTTGACACCGTGGCGGCGGAACAGCAGGCGGCCCAGCGCCAGGCGCCGCCACGACAGGCCGATGCGAGCGCCGTAGCGGCGCAGCAAGCGATAGCCGACGCTGAGGCCAATGCCGTAGCCGAGCATCTGCCCGACGATCGAGCCGAGCGCCGCCGCCGCGCCCACCAGATACGGATTCATCTCGTGCGTGCTGCCGGCGTAGATCGCGGCCATGATCAGCAGACCTTCGCCGGGCAGCGGGAGGCCCAGGCTCTCCAGGCCAACGACCAACGCCAGCCCGGCGTAACCGTACGCGTGCAGCAGGCCGATGAAGGTATGCGTATGGATGAAGTTCATGCCCAGACCAGAAAACCAGACGATCGCACGCTGCCCACGCGCGGCTGGTTACAATATCGCAGGTTGCCGCCACATGCGAGGGCATTGCACAGCAGAAAACATGCTGCGGCGCAGCACGATTTCGGCGCCAAGGCGTTACGGCACAAGCAGAATTTTACCGATATGCTGGCTCGATTCCATGAGGCGGTGCGCTTCGGCTGCCTGGGCGAGCGGGAATTGCTTATAGGTAAACGTGCGCAGCTTGCCGGCGGCCCATAGCGGCCACACTTTCTCCCGCAGCGCCGCGACGATCGCCGCCTTCTGTTCGATGCTGCGTGAGCGCAACGTCGAGCCGGTGATGGTCAGATGCTTGCGCTGCACGGCGCCGAAATCCGCTTCCACCCGCGTGCCGTGCATCAGCGCGACGAAGCACAAGCGTCCCTCAGGCGCCAACACCTCGATCTCGCGCGGGATGTAGTCGCCGCCGACCATGTCGAAGATCGCATCGACGCCGCGACCGTTGGTGAACTGCTTGCCCTCCGCGACGAAGTCCTGCGTGCGGTAGTTGATCGCGAGGTCGGCGCCGTAGTCGCGGCAGGCCTGGCACTTTGCCTCGGAGCCGGCGGTGGTCATCACCTTGGCGCCGAACGCCTTGGCGAGCTGGATGGCGGTCATGCCGATGCCGCTGCTGCCGCCCTGCATCAGGAAGGTTTCTCCCGCGCTCAGGTGGATGCGGTCGAACACGTTGGTCCAGACGGTGCAGAACGTCTCGGGCAGGCCGCCGGCGTCGATCAGGCTGACGCCGTGCGGGATCGGCAGACATTGCACCGCGGGCACGGCGGCGTATTCGCCGTAGCCATCGCCGATCATCAGCGCGCAGACCTGGTCGCCGTCCTGCCACTGGGTCACGCCGTCGCCGCGCTTGACGATGGTGCCGGCGCATTCCAGGCCGGGGATGTCGGGTGCGCCGGGCGGCATCGGGTAGCGCCCCATCCGTTGCAGACAGTCGGCGCGGTTCACGCCGGCGGCGGCGATGCGGATCAGCACCTCGCCCGCTTTCGGTTCGGGCACCGGGCGGGTGGCCGGCACCAGGACTTCCGGGCCGCCGGGCGACTTGATCTCGATGACGGTCTGGGTGGCGGGGATATTGGCGAGCAACGTCGGTCCTCCGGAGCTTGATGCCTTCTCCCGCCAGGCGGGAGAAGGCGGGTGAGGGTAGTCGGGCCGCAGCGCGCGCGAAAGGGTTGGGGTGTGGGGCGGGATGTGGCACCCTTGCCCTAACCCTCGATCCACGTGGCGGCTCGAGCCCACTGGGTGGGAGAGGGACTACCGAACGGGAGGAAACCAACGATGCCTACGCCGATCGCCCGCCGCGGCATGCTGCAAGCCGGACTTGCCACCGCAGCGGCCGCCACCTTGCCGCGCCGTGGCCGCGCACAGCCGCAGCCGATCCGCATCGGCGTGCTGACCGACATGAATGGCGTCTACGCGGCCAATACCGGCCCCGGTTCGGTGCTGGGTGCGCGCCTGGCGATCGAGGATTTTTCCAAGCTGCACCCCGACCTGAAGGTCGAACTGGTATCGGCCGACCTGCAGCTCAAGCCGGACGTTGCGTTGGGCATCGCGTCCGACTGGTACGCCAACCAAGGCGTCGATCTGGTGACCGACGTGCCGCTGTCCTCGGCGGCCTTCGCCATCGGCGACCTGGCGAAGCAGAAGGACAAGCTGGCGATCTTCACCGGCGGCGCGTCGGCCGATATCACTGGCGGGCACTGCGGCCCGAACCACCTGCACTGGGTCTACGACACCTGGTCGATGCCGCACGGCGTGGTGGATGCGTCGGTGAAGGAAGGCGGCAACACCTGGTTTTTCATCACCGCCGACTATGCGTTCGGCCATTCGCTGGAGCATGACGCCGCCGGCTTCGTGACCGCCGCCGGCGGCAAGGTGCTGGGCGAGGCGCTGGCGCCGTTCCCCGGCACCACCGACTTTTCCGCGTTCATCGTGCAGGCGAAGGCCTCCGGCGCCAAGGTGATCGGCCTGGCCAATGGCGGCGGCGACACGGTGAATTGCATCAAGCAGGCGGCCGAGTTCGGCATCATGAAGAGCGGCGTGAAGGTCGCCGGCCTGATCTTCCTGCTGCACGACGTGCACGGCGTCGGTTTGCCGGCGGCGCAGGGCGTGCTGCTGACCGAGCCGTTCTACTGGAACCTGAATGCCGGCACGCGCGCCTTCGGCAAACGCTTCGCGGCGCAGTTCAATGGCGTGATGCCCGGCTCGGTGCATGCCGGGCAGTACTCGGCCGTGACGCACTACCTGAAATCCGTCGTCGCGATCGGCCCGGCAAAAGCCAAGGCGAGCGGACGCGCGGTGATCGAGCATATGAAGGCGACACCAACCGAGGATCCGCTGTTCGGCAAGGGCCGCGTGCGGCAGGACGGTCGGGTGATCCACGCGATGTATCTGTTCGAGGTGAAGTCGCCTGCCGCGTCGAAAGAGCCGTGGGACTACTACACGCTGAAGCGCACCATCCCGGCAGAGGAGGGGTTCCGCCCGATGAACGAGGGCGGCTGCAAGATGGTGCAGGGCTGACTCGGGGCCGTTCAATACGTCATAGCAACGATGAGCAGTTTTGTCGCCGGGGCGGGGACTGTCGCGGCTGCGGGGGAGAAATTCCCGCATCGCGGCATGATCACCTGGTGCATCATCGGCGCGACGCTGTTGCAGTCGCTCGACCAGACGATTGCGAATGTGGCGCTGCCGTACATGCAGGGCAGCTTCTCGGCGAGCTACGACGAGATCACCTGGGTGCTGACGTCGTATATCACGGCGGCGGCGATCATGACCGCACCGGTGGGCTGGCTTGCCTCGCGCTTCGGCCGCAAGCAGATGTTCGTCACGTGCGTGGTTGGATTCACCATCGCCTCGATGGCCTGCGGGGCGGCACAGACGCTGGAGCAGATCGTCGTGTTCCGGGTGTTGCAGGGCATGTTCTCGGCCGGTTTGGTGCCGATCTCGCAGGCGGTCATGCTCGACATCTATCCGCCGGAGCTACGCGGCTGGTCGATGGCGCTGTGGGGCATGGGCGTAATGATCGGCCCGATCATGGGACCGACGCTCGGCGGCTACCTGACGGCCTGGTACGACTGGCGCTACGTGTTCTACATCAACCTGCCGTTCGGCATCCTCGCCACGCTGGGGCTACTGGCTTTCCTGCCCAATGTGCCCGGCAGCCGCGCGCTGCGGTTCGACTGGATGGGCTTCGCGATGCTGTCGCTCAGCATCGGCGCGTTGCAAATCATGCTCGATCGTGGACAGGAGCAGGACTGGTTTGCCGCGAAGGAGATCGTGGTCGAGGGGGTGGTGGCGGGCTTGGCCGGCTATTTGTTCCTGGTGCATCTTGGCGGGTCGCGGCGACCGCTGATCCGTCCGGCGCTGTTCCGCGACGTGAACTTTTCCGCCGGGATCGTGCTGATGTTCGCGACCGGAACGTTGCTGGTGTCGAGCATTGCGCTGATGGCGCCGTGGCTGCAGAACCTGGGGAACTATCCGGTGGCGACCGCGGGGTTGATGATGGCGCCGCGCGGGCTCGGCAACATGGTGACGATCGTGCTGAGCGGGCGGCTGTCCCACCGCATCGACGCGCGGCTGATGGTCGGGACGGGGCTGCTGATCGAGTGCCTGTCGTTCTGGATCATGACCGGCTGGACACCGGACGTGTCGTCCCAAACGTTGATCCTGACGATTATCCTGCAGGGTGCCGGGGTTGGACTGATCTTCACGCCCTTGCAGATGCTGGCGTTCGCGACGATCGATCCGGCATTGCGCACCGAAGGCGCGGGCCTGTTCAGCCTGTTCCGCAATATCGGCGCGGCGGTCGGAGTGTCGGTGGTCACCACCATGCTGGCGCGCAACACGCAGGTACTGCACGAGTCGATCGGTGCCGGCGTCAATCCGTTCAACCGCGCGCTGGGGGCGTTGGGTATGCTGAACCCGGCGCACGTGCATGGCGCGGCGCTGCTGGACCAGTTGATCAACCAGCAGGCGCAGATCATCGCGTATGTGGACGACTATAAGCTGCTGATTCTTACGACGCTGCCGGCGCTGCTGTTGCTGTTGGTGATGCGGCGTCCGCGCTACGTCACCGGTGCGGCGCCGGTGCAGGCGGAGGCGATGGAGTAGCCCTGCCACCTCTCCGGCGCTGCGCGAGAGGGCGAGACGCGACGGCGAGGGTGAGGGTGACCGGGTCGGCAGGTAGCCGGTAGAGCGAGGCGACCCGATCACGCTCACCCTCGACGCTGCGCGTCTCAATCTCTCCCGCTCCCGCGGGAGAGGGTTACCTACGCGCGGATGCACTCCCGCAGATATGGCAGGAAATGCGCCACCGGTGGAGTTGGCAGGCCGGCGACCTTGGCTCCCTCGTCGAAGCGGCGCAGCCGCACCGCTGCCTCGGCGTGCGGCAGGGCGCGGAACGATGCGGCCTGCGCGGCTGACATCGGACCGCCCTGCAACGCCAGGCTGCGCACGCTGTCCGGTGAGAGCCTGGCGAAATAGTCCGCCTCCGTCGCGCACAGATAGCGCTTGGCCGCAACGTGCAGTCGCACCGGCTCCGTCACCGCCGGCCCGAACAGTGCGGCGAGGTAGGCGCGGCCCAGTTCCTCGTGCCGGTCGTCCACGCCGTCCGCCGCCGGATCCTCGCCCAGTCCATGCACCATGTGGCCGATGTCATGCAGCAGCGCCGCGGTCACCAGCGCCGCGTCGCCCCCGGTTTGCTCTGCCAGCAGCGCCGCCTGCAAGGCGTGCTGCAACTGGCTGACCGCGGCCAGGCCGTAGCGGCGGCTGCCTTTGTCCTCCAGCAGTGCGGCGATCGACGCGATGGGATCCCGGGTCATGCGGGTGCGATCCTTCGGTTGCAGCCGCTGCGTATAGCGTTCCGCCGCGCGGCCGAGGGTTAAGTTTTTGTGCCGTATCGAGAACCGACTGTCATTGCGAGGTGTGAAAGCGGCGAACCAATCCTCCGCCTGACGCGTTGATGCGGGCTCATCGGGCGGGGGATTGCTTCGGCGCTGCGCGCCTCGCAATGACGGCTTGCTCCAGGCCGGCTTGTGGTAGCCCACCCCTTCCGTGTCACGCGGATATCTGCAACCGTGCCCAGCATGAATGACGTCGCCCCCACCGACACGGTTTCCCTGCATCTGTCCCTGCTCACGCTGGACACGCATATCGACATCCCCTGGCCCACCGGCCCGGACGCCTTCGAGGACAGCCGGCGCTGTGTCGATCTGCCGAAGATGCGCCGCGGCGGCCTCGGTGCCGGCTGCTTCGCCGCCTATGTGCCGCAGGCCGTGCGCACCCCGGCGTCGGAGCAGATGGCGTTCGAGCGCGCGGTCGCGATGCTGGGTGCGATCAATGCGATGGGCCGCAGCCAGGACGGCATCACCGCGCGCGTCGCCACCACCGCCGACGCGATCGAGGCAGCCAAACGCGACGGCGTGCTGGCGATCGTTCCGGCGGTGGAGAACGGCTTCGCCACCGGGGGTGATCTGTCGCGGCTGGCGCGGTTCCGCGCCCTTGGCGCGCGCTATCTCACGCTGACGCATAACGGCCACAACGCGCTGTCGGACTCCTGCAATCCGCGCAAGGACCTGAACGATGCGCCGGAAGAGCATGGCGGGTTGTCGCCGCTCGGTCGCGCGGCGATCGCGGAATTGAACCGGCTCGGCATGCTGGTCGATGTCGCGCATGTCTCCCGCGCGGGGATGCTGCAGGCCGCGGAAGTGTCGCGCACACCGATCGTTTCGACGCATTCCTGCATCCGCGCGCTGTGCGACCATCAGCGCAACATGGACGACGCGCAACTCGATGCGTTGCGCGACGTGGGTGGAGTGATCCAGATCACCGCGGTGCCGTCTTTCCTCAAGAAGGAGGCCAAGGCCGACCAGGTCACCACCGCGGACTTCGCCGACCACGTCGATTATGCGGTGCAGCGGATCGGCATCGACCACGTGGGAATCTCATCGGATTTTGACGGGGGCGGCGGGTTTTCCGGCTGGATGAACGCCGCCGACAGTCCAAACATCACCGCCGAACTGCATCGCCGGGGATATGACCGCGCCGCATTGGCCGCGTTGTGGGGCGGCAACTTCCTGCGGGTGATGCGGCTTGCGGAGGAGGCCGCGGATTGACGCGCGCCATGCCTGGACATCCGTGCGGATCGCGGCTTGTTCAGGAGGGAGGATTCGCGCATCCTGGAATAACGGTTAACCCAATCGGTTGAAATATAGAGCTTTGGAATGACCGTTCATTGGTTGGCGATCTGTTTGTTTGCCTTGATCGAAACCCTGTGCGCGGCTACGCCGGCACTGGCTGACGCCGGACTCTGTTCTGCCAGCGCAACATCGGTAAACTTTGGAACGCTTGGTGTCTCGACATTGCAAGGCGCCACAACGATGGGCACGACAACGCTGACCTGTCCGGGCGGCGAAAACCATTGGTCGACCTGGTATTTCTGTACTTCGATCGGCGTCGGGACGAACAGTGTCAGCCAAACCAACAGAACCCTGACGTCGGGAGCGAATTCCATTGCTTATCAGCTCTACATGGATTCGGGATATGCGAATATCTTCCAATATGTGGGCACCGACGTGTATTCTGGCGCTTACAGCTATACGACCGGGGCTTCCGTTCCGCAAACGATCTACGCAAAGATATCGGGATCTCCGCTGTCGGTACCGCCCGGCACCTATTCGGACTCTTACTCATCCGGGGCCCAGGCAGTCATCACGAGTTTTGGTAACGGCGTCGTCGGTAACCCGGCCAACACCTGTACCGGCTATACCGGCGCCAACTGGTGGAACACCTTGTCGTTCACCGTGTCCGTCACGCTTCAGGCGAGTTGCATCGTCTCGGCCACGAGCATCAGCTTCGGCAGTGTCGCTTCGCTGGCAAGCAACAACGACACGACGGGTACGGTTTCAGTAACCTGCACCAGCTCGACGCCTTACAAGATCGCGCTTGGTTACGGAAACGGGGTTGGCGCCGGCGCCGGCAGCGGGCGCTATATGGTCGGACCCGGCGGATCTCAGATCAATTACAATCTTTACCAGGATTCCAGCCGAAGCACCAATTGGGGCAACAACCTGGGCGTCGACACGGTCGCTTCCACCGGCACAGGCGCCGACCAGGATTTCACCGTCTATGCGCGCGTGCCGCCACAAACGGTACCGCCCCTGGGTTACTATTCCGATACCGTCGTGGTCACCGTCAATTACTGACCCGCCGGCGCGTGCCAACCTGCACTGACACACATCGAAACTGCCGGCTGACTTCCGGCTGGACGGATGCCGGCGACTGTCCGAACATCGCGATGGAACGGCATCGCCGGGGAATCACAACGCCACGCCGGCGGCATGGCGGGGTGGCAACTCCCTGCGCGTGATGCGCATCGCAGAGGAGGAAGCGGCATGACCCGCACCGTTCGCCTGCCGGATGGCACCGACGTCCCCGCGTTGGGCCAGGGTACCTGGCACATGGGCGAGAACACCCGCCTGGCGAAGCAGGAGGTGGCGGCGCTGAAGCTCGGCATCGAGCTGGGCGTGACGCTGATCGACACCGCCGAGATGTATGGCAGCGGCGGCGCGGAGGAACTGGTCGGCGAGGCAATCGCCGGCAAACGCGACGGCCTGTTCATCGTCAGCAAGGTGCTGCCGAGCAACGCCTCGCATGCCGGGACGATCGCCGCCTGCGAACGTAGCCTGAAGCGGATGCGCATCGACTGCATCGACCTGTATCTGCTGCACTGGCCCGGCTCCCATCCGCTGTCCGACACGGTGGAGGCGTTCGGCAAGCTGCGCGACGCGGGGAAAATCCGTTATTGGGGCGTGTCGAATTTCGACACCGCCGAGATGGAGCGGCTGGCGAAGCTGCCGGCTGGAGGCGCCTGCGCCACCAACCAGGTGCTGTACCATCCGGATACGCGCGGTATCGAGTTCGACCTGCTGCCGTGGTGCACCCGGCATCGCATGCCGATCATGGCGTATTCGCCGGTCGGCCAGGGCGGGCGCCTGCTGCGCTCGCCGGCGCTGGCCGCGGTGGCGAAACGGCACGATGCAACGCCGGCACAGATCGCCATCGCCTGGGGCATGCGGCATGGCTCGGTGATTTCGATTCCCAAGGCGACCGACCCGGCGCATGTGCGGGAGAACGCGGTGGCGGGGGAGATCAGACTGACGGCAGAGGATCTGGCCGAGATCGACGCGAAGCATCCGCCGCCGCGGAACAAGCAGGGGCTGGATATCCTCTGATCCCTCCAGACGGCGCGTGACCGCCGGCTGGCCGCGACCGCCGGGCCGACGCCTTCGACCCGTTCGCCGGTACGGCAATGCCGCGCGCCCGGGAGGTAAGACCCCATACGTCGTGAGCGGCGTCTGCCCCAACCACGGACCACGGCCCGCACCGGACCGCGCAGCGGCGACGGTGCACAGGGGATTCCGTCGCGACCTGCCATGACGTTGTGCCGTGCCACGCCGAAGCTCAGCCTGGTGGATCGGTGCGGCACGCGGCGAAGCAAGCAAGAGTTTTTGCGCAGCGCAGCCGTTGGCCGCAACCAAACAATGGCCAGTCCCCCACCCGAAGACGCCGCGAAATCGGGGTGCCGGGAGATGGTCTGCCGCTGTCATGATGCGGATGTTCATGCGGCTGTGGCAAAGCAATCAAGCGGACACGGAGTTCCGCGGAGTGCGCACGGAGTTGCGCGGAGAAGCGACACCATGCCGGGAGTTCCTGTGAGGCGTCAGGCCAAAACGTGGAGGGCTGTCAGCTTTGCTTGCCGTGCAACTCCCTGCGAACTTCGTGAAACTCCGTGTCCGCTTGATTGCTTTGCCACAGCCCGCACCAGCACCTCCCGCCCCGCCCGCGCGAGCCAGCCGCGCGTCCAC
>Ga0181530_10000576_pt1 | contig 47039 bp, 38 predicted proteins | sample PEATcosm2014_Bin_42_FD_119769 | JGI IMG/M metagenome (GOLD analysis project Ga0181530, IMG submission 119769) | Peatland microbial communities from MTU Mesocosm Facility, Houghton, MI, USA - PEATcosm2014_Bin10_60_metaG | ecosystem: Environmental > Terrestrial > Soil > Wetlands > Peat | place...
CCGGCGCCCACCGCCGCCGGCATCCGTTCCATCCGCATCGAACTGCCGCAGACCGGCCAGCCGTTCATGTTCACCAAAGTGCTCAATGTCCGTGACGAGCCGCTTTCGATTCGGGCGCGCATCATGCCGCTGCACACTTTTCAAACCATTCAAATGGCGTGGCAGAGCGTGGCGTTTTTGCTCGGGCTTGTTGTCTGGTGGTGGCAATGGAGGCGAGTCCAGCGCAACACTTTCATTCTCACCGTCGCGCTGGCGTTGATCCTCGGCTCGGTGTGCAGCCTGCTGATTCAATGGCGCGCGCTGCATGACGCGCTCATCGTCAGTTTCCCGTCAGTGACCGTCGCCGTCATCGCCTGGCTCGTTTGGAAATACTGGCCGCGCGGCAGCAAGCTGGCGCCGGAGTCAGCCTCGCCAGCCATGGGAATTCCGCCGGTCATGGCCTCCATCGCCTTGCTGTTTGCGTTGAGTTTGTCCACCGTGACCGCCGCCGATTCACGCATCACGGATCACGAATCACGCGCCTCCATCGTTTCCGCCAGTTATTCCGGCACGGTGAATGACCGCGTGGCTTCCATTGCTGCGACGCTGCAATTTTCCGCCGCCAGCCCCGGCCAGATTGTCCCGCTGTTCGGTGATGACGTGGCCGTGCAACAGTTTTCGGTCAAAACCAGTCGGGCTGAACTCGTCCGTGACGGCGGCAACATCGCCGTGCGGTTCGACAGCCGCGGCGACGTGACCCTGCAAGTCAAAATGCTGGTCAAAATCGCCGGCGACGTGACGAAACGCCGCCTCGCGTTTGCAATACCGCCGGCGTTGTCGAGCCAGGTCGCGCTCGTGCTCGACGAATCCGAAGCGGACGTGGATTTTCCGGCGGCGATTTCGTCCCGGCGGATTCTGGACCAGGATAAGACGCGCGTGGAAGCTGTGATGGGTTCGGCGGATCACGTCGAACTGCTCTGGACGCCGCGCGTGAAACGCGCCGCCGAAGTCGCGGCCACGGTGTTTTGCCAGAACGCGGCGCTCGTCACGTTCGGTGGCGGCGTGGTGAACGTGCGCGCGACGCTGGATTATCAAATCACACAGGGCGAGCTGCGCCAGGCGCGCGTGCGGTTGCCCGCCGGACAAAAATTGCTGCGTGTCGAAGGCCGCGAAATCCGCACTTGGGAAGTTATGCCTGGGAGCGCCGCCGTCCCGGCGGCAAGTTCTTCGGGAAAAACGTTGCAACCCGCCGGCGGGACGCCGGCGCTCCCGGGAGAACAAATCCTCGTCGTGGATTTGTTGAAAGGAATTCCGCTCAACTGGCGGCTCACGATTGAAACGGAAAAAGTTCTGGACGCCCTGCCGGCGGACGTGGCGGTCGAAACGCCGCACGCGCTCGACGTGAAACGCGAAAAAGGCCTGGTCGCCTTGCGCGGAGCGGAGGAACTGGCCTTGTCGGTCGGGTCCGCGTCCGGTCTGGAGCGCGTGGACACGGAGGAATACGGGCGCATGGTCGCGGACCAGACCGGCAATCTCTCCAGCGTGTTCCGGTTTTCCAATCCCGAATTTGCGCTGCGCGTCCGCGCCGGGGCCATCCAGCCGGAAATCGAGGCCGTCGCGCGGAACAATTTTCGCGTGAGCGCCGAACAGGTTTCGCTCTCGGCGGTGATTGATTACACGATCAAACGCGCGGGCGTGTTCACACTGAAGGTCGCGCTGCCCGCCGGTTATCGCGTCGAGCGCGTGAGTGGAAGCAATATTTTGCAGCAGGCCGAACGCGCAGAGACCGGAGCGCCGGCCTCCGGCACGGCTCGACAAAATTCAGAACCCCAACGCGCCGGGCCGGAGGCTAGCGCTCCGCAAACGGCGGGCCAACGCATCCTCGAAGTGACGCTGAAAGAGCGCACGAGCGGCGCCTACATTTTGGGCATCGAACTGACGCGCGATTTCAAGGAATTGCCGAAGTCGCTCGACATCGCCGGCGCACACCCGCTCGACACGGCGAAGCTCACGGGTTTTGTCGCCGTTTCCGCCGAGCCGGGCGTGGCGGTGAAGACGGAATCGTTCGACGGTCTCACGGAAATTCCGGCGGTGTCGCTGCCGGATTACTCAGCAGTGGCCGGAACCGGCAGCGTGCTGGCTTACAAATTCATTTCCTCCGTGCCGAAGTCCGCGCCGGAATGGAAATTAAGCGTGGCGACCGAAAGTGTAGCCGCCTGGGTGCGCGCGGAAATTGTCAACATGTTCACGCTCACCGAAACGCTGGTGAGCGGCCGCGCGCTGGTGCGTTACGACATCGCCAATGCGCCGGTGAAGGAGTTGCGCGTGCGCGTCCCGGCGGCATTCAAGAACGTCGAGATAACCGGCACGAACATCCGCAGCCGCAACCAGTCCGGCGATGTCTGGCGCGTGGAATTGCAAAATCCGACGCGCGGATTTTACACCCTGACCGTGACGTGGGACGAACCGCGCGCGGGAAAAACCCGCGCGTTGGAACTTACGGGAATTTCTGCCGACGGCGTGGAGCGCGAAACCGGTTTGCTCTCGATCTCGGCCAAGGCATCGTTGCAGGTGAGCGAATCGGGCGCGGCGGATTTGCAGCGCGTGGACGCGGGCGATTTTCCCGATTGGGCGGGCAGTCCGGATAATGCGATGGCGCTCGCATATCGCTACGTGCGGCCGGGATACCGGCTCACACTCGACGTGCGGCGGTTTGACGAGGCGGAAGTGTTGCAGGCGCTGGTGGACAGCGCGCGCTTCACCAGCGTGGTGGCCGACGACGGCCAGATGATGACCGAGATGTCGCTCTCCGTTCGCAACAACGGCCGGCAGTTTCTCGAAATCGCCCTGCCCGCCGGCGCGAAGGTCTGGTCGGCGTTCGTCGCGGACCAGCCGGTACGGCCCAGTTTGCGCGACGGCAAATTGCTGCTGCCCATCGAATCCTCCGGCGCGGACGACGGCGCGATGACGGTGGAATTGACCTGCGTCGGCACGAATGCGTTTCCGCGCGATCACGGAAGCATCGGGTTTGCTTCGCCGAAGTTCGACGTGCCGTTGAAGAATGCGCGCTGGGACGTTTATCTGCCGCCAGATTACGACTATCAAAATTTTTCCGGCACGATGACGCGCGAAATCGCGCCCGCGCCGGAAACCTTGTCGTCGAGTTTTTCGAGTCTTGATTATTCGCTCATGGAGCAGGCCAAAAAGGCGTCGGCAAAAGTCGAGGTTGACCGGGACGTGAGCGAGGCGCGGCGGCAGCTCGCCGGCGGCAACATGCGCGAGGCCAGCGCCACTTTCAACCGCGCCAAGACCCGGCTTTACGCCGACAAAAAGGCGGACGGCGACGTGCAACAGCTCGAAAAGGATTTGCAGACCGCGCAGGCGAGCAATCTTATCAACGCACAAAATGATTTTGTTACCCGGAACGCGGGCGAAATCACCACGGACGGAAAATTGCCGGCCCAGCAAGTCCAGAAGCCCGGCGGGCCAGATGACAATGCCGCCGCCGGACAGCAATGGATGAAATTGCAGCAGGCGCAGGAAATTGTGACGGCCAAGGTGCAGCCGCTGCGCGTGAATTTGCCGGTGCGCGGCCTGCATTTTGCGTTTACCCAGGTCCTGCAAACCGAAAGCGGCCGGCCGATGACGATCCAGCTCTTTACCGCCAGCACCAAGGCCGTCAGCTGGCCGATGCGCGGCCTGACCGCGATCGGCGCGTTTTTGATGCTGTGGGCGTTGGTCGCCGTTGTATCGCGCCTGACTTTGCGCGCCGGTCGGTCCTGACGGTTTGGTTTGATTTTGTTCGCGGCGGAATGCGCGGCTTGTTACGTTGCGCGGGCATGAACAGAGTGGAAACCTTTTCGTGTCCGCGTTGTTTTAATCCAAAACCAGCCATGACACCTACTCCTTTTGAAGCCGCGCGGGAAACCTGCCGGAAAATCGCCGGAAACATCGCCAAAATCATGCACGGCCAGGCCGGCCCGACGCGCCAGTTGCTCGCCGCGCTCGCCAGCGGCGGCCACGTGCTGCTGGATGATTATCCCGGCACGGGCAAGACGACGCTGGCCAAGGCGCTCGCCCGCTCGATTGAAGCGCAGTTCAAGCGCATCCAGTTCACGCCCGATTTGCTGCCGTCGGACATTCTTGGCGTGTCGGTGTTCAGCCAGCGCGACCAGCTGTTCCATTTTCACGAAGGCCCGGTGTTCACCAACATTTTGCTCGCCGACGAAATCAACCGCGCCTCGCCGCGCACGCAATCGGCGCTGCTCGAAGCGATGGGCGAGGCGCAGGTGAGCGTCGAGGGCGATCGGCGGAATCTCTCGGAACTGTTTTTTGTCATCGCCACGCAAAACCCCGTCGAGTTCCGCGGCACGTATCCGCTGCCCGAGGCGCAGATGGACCGGTTTGCCATGCAATTCACGCTGGGCTACGTCCAGCCCGGGGAGGAAGTAGCCATCCTCACGGCGCAGCAACACAACCATCCGCTCGACGAATTGAAGCCCGTCGCCACGCTCGCGGACGTGATCGCGCTCAAGCGCGCGGTGGAAGACGTGCGCATCAGCGACGAATTGAAACGCTACGCCGTTGACCTGGTGGCCGCGACGCGCACGTCGGCCGGCGTCCAACTGGGGGCAAGTCCGCGCGCATCCATCGCGCTGATGAAAACCGCGCAGGCGCTGGCATTGTTTGACGGAGCGGATTTCGTCACGCCGGAACAGATTCAGTCGCTTGCCGTGCCGGTGATCGCGCACCGGCTGGTGCTGGAGCCGCAGGCGCGCTTTTCGGGCGTGACGGCGCGCGGCGTGGTCGAGGAAGCCGTCAAAAAATTGCGCGTGCCGGCGTAAAAAGAAAGGGCGGAAGGCAGAATGAAGAATGAAGAGACAAAATTCTGCAAGGCAGCGAAGGCAAAATCTATTTTGATTCCTCGACTTGTTCAACGGAATAAGTGTTTACGCCCGCCCTCACCTTTTATCCTCTCCCCCAGGAGAGGAAATCGCTTTCGCTGGTTTCTGGTTTTGCGGATGAGCATCCGGCCAATCCTGTCGTATAAATTTTCAAAACAGCGGCGAACGATTCTCCCTCTCCCGGGGGAGAGGGCCGGGGCGGATGTCATCCTTCCATCCCTGTTTTTTCAATCTTCATTCACCTTGTGACCCTGATCTACCAGCCGATTTACTGGATTTACCGCATCACGAGCGGCTTGTGGTACTGGTCGCGCCGGCGGTTCACGCTGGCGGGTCTGTGCGTGGCGGGGAGCTTCATCATCGCCGGCGCGGTGGGCGTGGACGTCGAGAACACCGTCACCTATCAATCGTTCACGCTGCTGCTGGCGTTTTTGCTGCTGGCCGTGGCGAGCACCGTTTTTTTCCGCGCCACCTTTTCCGCGACGCGCATTTTGCCGCGCATCGGCACGGCCGGCCAGCCGCTGCACTACCGCGTGCAGGTGAAAAATCTGACGGCGAAAAACCAGACAGGCCTGACCTTGCTGGAAGAACTCGCCAACCCGCGTCCGGCTTTTCAGGAATGGCTGGCGTTTCAACTGGCTGAAAACAAGCGCGTCCGCCCCTTCCGCTTGACGCAACGGCGGCGGGAAAATCCGTTCCGCCGGGTGAAGGTGAAGGAGGCGGAGGTTCCGCCGCTGCCGGCCCGCGGTATGGCCGAGGCGCCCGTGGAAATGCTTCCATTGCGCCGGGGAATTCTGCGTTTTACCGGTTTGACGCTGGCGCGGCCAGATCCGCTGGGATTGTTCCGCTCGTTCAGCAAAGTTGCCGCGCCGCAGACGGTTTTGATTTTGCCGAAGCGTTATCCCCTTCCGCCCATCGCGCTACCGGGCGCGATGCGCTATCAGGAGGGCGGCGTGGCGCTCGCGGCGAACGTCGGGCGCAGCGAGGAGTTCGTCGCGCTGCGCGATTATCGTCACGGGGACCCGTTGCGGCACATCCACTGGCGAAGCTGGGCGAAGACCGGCAAGCCGATTGTGAAGGAATTCGAGGACGAATTTTTTGTGCGGCATGCGCTGGTGCTGGACACGTTCGACGACGAACCGAACAGCGAAGTCTTGGAGGAAGCCGTGTCCGTCGCGGCGTCGTTCGCCTGCACGGCGCTGACGCAGGAGTCGCTGCTGGACCTGCTTTTCGTCGGCAACCAGTCCTCCTGTTTCACCGCCGGCCGCGGACTCGCGCATGCGGATCAAATGCTGGAAATTTTGGCTTCGGTGCGGAACTGCGCCGACAAAAAATTCGAGACGCTCGAACATCTCGTGCTTGATCACGTTTCCGTCGTGAGCGGCTGCATTTGCGTGCTGCAACGCTGGGACGGGGCGCGGCAGGATTTTGCGAAAAAATTGCGAACCCTTGGCATCCCGCTGCTCGTGCTGGTCGTGGTGCGTCCGGGCGAAAAGAAACCCGACGCCGGGCCGTTGCGCGACGAACCGGAAACCTTCCACGTCCTCGAAATCGGACGCATCGAGGAAGATCTGGGGAAATTAAAGTGAAGGCAGAACATCCAACATCCAACATCGAACACCCAACATCCAATTGGCGGCCGACGGCTGTTATTTTCTTTGGTTGTTCGATGTTGGATGTTGGATGTTGGATGTTTCCCCATTTATGAAACCGCCGCCCTTTCTGCTTTTGGCCGCGCTGCTTTTCTGGGGCTGGCAATCGGGGCTTTTACTTTTCGGCGTCATCATGGGCCTGGTGCTGGAAAGCTCGCGGTTCATCAAGGCGCGCTGGGATTTGACCGGGGAGGATTTTCGCCGCCTCTGGAATTTCAGCACGCTGCTGGCGCTCACGCTGGTGGTCTATGTTTTCACCACGAACGAAGAGGGCGGCGGTTTGAACGGTCTGCTTCATTCTTCAGCCGTCGTGGCCGCGCGCAACGCCGGCATTTCCGCCACCACATTTCTGCGCTGGCTGCCGATGACGATGTTCCTGTTCGTCGCGGCGCAGAGGTTCAGCGAACGCGGTGCTGTTCCGTTGTCGGCGATTTCAGTGTTAGTCCGCCGGCGGCGAAAAGGGAGCGCCGAGACAGAACGAAATGTGGATGTCTCGCATCCATATTTCATCGTGTGTTTGTTTTCCGCCGGCATCCACCCCAACGCCGGAACCCACTCCTATTTTTGGGGACAGGCCGTTTTGCTCGCGTGGGCGCTGTGGCCGCTGCGTTCGCGGCACTATAATATTATCGCCTGGCTTGGCGCGCTGGCAGCGGTGATCGGGCTGGGCTTTTTCGGCCAGCACGGCATCGGCGAGTTGCAGCGCGCGTTCGAAAGTTACAACGCACAGTGGATGATGAATTTGATGCGGCAACGGACGGACGCCTCCCAAAGCATGACGGCCATCGGCCAGATCGGGAAATTAAAACTGTCGCCGCGGATCGTGATCCGGCTCAAAACCCAAAACGGCGGTCCGCCGCCGGCTTATCTGCGGGAAGCCAGCTATCGTTTTTACGATTTACAAATATGGCGCGCAGGCAGGGTGGGAAATGAATTTGACCTTCGTCAATCCGACCGCAACAGCACCACCTGGGTCTTGCTGCCGGGCAGGACCAATTTGTCCACCGTCAACATTGCCGGCTATCTCGACGGCTGGTCGGAGGAGTTGAGTGTTCCGGAAGGATTGCTGCCGCTGCCGACGGGCAGCAGCCGGCTGGAAGAACTTCCGGTTCTCTCGCTGAAAATGAACAAAACCGGCGCGGTCCTGGCCGCCGGCCCGGGTCTGGAGATTTTTGACGCGCACTACGGAGCTGGCGCGACGTTTGATTCGCCGCCGGATAAGAGCACGAATCATCTGGATATGATCGTACCGACCAACGAAATTCCGGCGCTGGACCAAATCATTTCCGAAATGAAAATTTCCGGCGCGACCGAAGAACGGAAACGTCTTGCCGTCCAACAATTTTTTGCGGCCTATTTCAGTTACCGCACCTGGCTGGGACCGGACAAGGTGGCGCGCACCAACGAGACGGCGCTGGCGCGTTTTCTTTTGCACAGCCGCAGCGGTCATTGCGAATACTTCGCCACGGCGACGGTTTTGCTGTTGCGCGAACTCGGAATTCCCGCGCGTTACGCCGTGGGTTATGCCGTTCACGAACCATCGGGCCACGGCTACGTCGTGCGCGAACATGACGCCCATGCGTGGTGTCTCGTTTGGAATGAGTCAAAGCAATGGTGGGAGGACTTTGACACCACGCCAGCATCATGGGTCGCAAAGGAAACCAAGGGCGCGTCGGCCCTACAGTGGCTTTCGGACTTCTGGTCGTGGGTCAGATTTCAAATCGCGAAATTCCGCTGGGGACAGGCCAATTTGCGTCAATACATCCTCTGGGCGCTGACCCCCGTGCTGGTGTTGCTGCTGTATCAAATCATTTTCCGGCGCGGACGCAGACGGCGGTCCCGGCCCCAAACCGGAAAATCCGCCGCCGCGATTTTCTGGCCGGGACTTGATTCGGAATTCTACCTGCTCGAACGCAAACTGGCTGAACGCGGCGTACCGCGCCAGCCCAGCGAACCGCTTTCCGGCTGGCTGACGCGTGCGCTGACCGACCCGGCCCCGGCCGATTTGCGGCAGGCGTTGCAGGAACTGTTGCGGCTGCATTACCGCCATCGTTTTGACCCGCACGGCTTGAGCGACCAGGAACGGGAAGCGTTGACCCGCGAAGCAAAAATCTGTCTGGACACGCTGTCACGGATGGAGCGGTGTTCCGCGCCTCCGGCTTGAGACGGAAATTTTCGAATATGCCGCCTGTCCGTTCATCCGTACTGACGCGGAGAATGTTCCGCCAACGGCTCGCCGGACGACATACGGTTCTGGACTCCAGGTCGCCAGCCAATACGTCCGAACCCTGCTCTCGCGCCGCACCACCAACACGCAACTGACTGTTTACGGCCAGCCCGATTCACGCTTAACGCGTTGAATGGCTGTCAGCAGCCTGCTGCAATTGTTGTTCTCGATCGATTATACGTGTCACGTAGGCAGCTTGTGGATTGGTCGGATTCTGTTGCTGGGCAAGCACAGCCAGTTGCCCGGCTTGCTTCAAATCGCCGGAGTGCAGAGCGACCATCGCCCGACTTAGGGTCGCGGTGCTTTCATCCGAGTCTTCGGACATTGCGGGCGGCGCATTCGGTTTGAACACACTCGGCACATTCGCCCCCGCCTCCTTCCCCAGCAAGCTGTCCAACAGTTCCCCGTTGACCGTGGAAAATGGAAAAAAGATGGAGCGCACCTCTGGCACGGACAATGAGTGAAGGGTTGTAAGTTTGTCGGGTGGCGCAACCGCCTGCTGACGCGTTCGTTCGTCAAAACGCTCGAACATTTTGGCGTTAATGCCGACGTAAAACGCGCGGGGCGCAGCGTATTCCAGCACGGGAAAAAGGTCGCTTTGAGTGGGGCCGTCACCGGCGATGGCAAAAGCGGTGCGTTGCGAAGCCAGCTGTCGGGCCAGCAACGCCTCAGGAAATTGAATGCCGATTGAGGCGAGGTCTGATCGCACACCGGGGAATCCGAAGCTTTGCCGGAAAACCTCGGGGTTCGTCTGCCACGGTTGCAACGATCCGAGCATCACAATATCACCGCCACCGGGGTCCCAATTTCAACAAAAGGAAACACTGAGCTGAACGTGCGCAGCACCAGGCTGACAATACCGTCGTGCATTTCATAGACATGAAACCACTGGGCCATGATGCCCCCGGGTTTCAGCCGGTGGGCGGAGAGTTCATAAAATTCACGGCTGAACACACTGCCGATGCCAACCGTCCACGGATTGGAAGGCTGCGCGACGATCACATCGTAAAGCTGGGGGTTGAGTTTGAGCACGGTGCGCGCATCCTCGCGCCAAAGCCGCACGCGGGTGTCTTCGAGCACACAGCGGTTCCAATTTGTAAAATACCGGGAAGCGCGGATGACCGGTTCGCAATTTTCCGCCACCGTAATTCTTTCAAGGGGATAAGAGAGCAATGCCCCGGCTGAGATGCCTGTGCCGAGGCCAAAAATAAAAACATCCTTTGCTCCCGGCCGGGCCAGCATGGGCAAATGCGTCACCAACAATTGCGTGCCAAGGTCGGTGCGAGTCGAGGCGTCCGGCTTGCCGTTGATTCGCATGCCACGTTCTGCCGGCGAACCCACGCCATCCCCCTGTTCCACTGTGACCGTGGCATCCGGCCCGTCCTCATAAAAAGAATTTGATTGTGTTGTTTCCGCAAGGACATGGTGGTGGGATCAAATTGAAGCTCCCGTGAGCGAAAGGCCCCGGAACTGATGACATTCCGCCAGCCTTCATCGCCAATAATAAACAGGCTGATGGCAAACACGATCACACCGGAGGCCGCACAGGATGGTCGGTCCCAGCAACAGCATGGCGCTTAATGTGCCCTTGAGGGTCAGGAGCAAACCGGTGTGTTGGGCAATCCCGGCGCCAACCGTGACAAAGACGTGGTCGGCCAGCCGGTCAAACATCGGAAAGGAAAACGCGTAAATGCCGATGATGATTTCAAGATAACCATAGGCCAGAACAGGTTGTAGCAGCCGACCCGCCCAACTCCCGAAAATCCGGTTGCCAATGGCCAGTCCTCCCATGAAAGCAGCCAACACGACGGTTTGCGCATAAATCGTGCTGCCAAATATCTGCGAGAGGAACTTTGACCAAATGACTTCGTAAACGAGCGCCGTCGCACCTGAGCAGAAAAACAAACCCAAAACCAGCCGTGCCCAATCCCGTGATTTCATGCGGTGATGATAAAGTGGGAGGTAATCTTTACAAGATGCAAGTCGGCCGGCGGCGGGATGGCCATAAATCGAGCTGGCGGAAGGGGTGGGATTCGAAGCCAAGGCCGCGCACTTCGTTTTTGTGCGTGGACGTGCGTAGTGAGGCCGTAAATAAAGGCGTTAATGCGTGTTCAATTTTCCCGTCGCGGAGACAGCATCGCGCAAAATAACGCTCTTAAACGCACCTTCTTTGTCTCCAATTGTCCCCAAACTTTTTCCTTCGTCGTCTGGATGGCGACCGGGGGCGGGGGGGGGGTGCTCGCGGCTGCCGTGGTGATTTGTCTCGATGGGTTCATGCGCGCGGAAATTTATGGCAAAAGGGCTTCCTTGAATCGTTCACCCAATCGTCGGCGCAGTTCGTGACGATGAGCATGAAGATTCTTAACCACTCTGCATGTGATGCATTTTTCGCCGGGCGTGGAAACTTCGTGGACACAAATTGTTTTCCCGGCGTCCAGATGTTTGAACGACCAAAACCCGCCGTCCTGTGACACTTTGAAACCGTTTTGCGGCGCATTATTTCTCAAAAATTGCGCCAGACTTTCGGTTGAACCGTTCGCGCGAACGATTGGCCCGAAAACCAGCAGCAGCCGCAGATTGGGGCAAAGCAGCAGCAAACGGAAAAACCACGTCACGTCTCGCTCGACCATCCGGCGAAATTCCCTGGCGTTCGTCGTCCTGTTTTTCAGCATGGCCTTCGTGGGACGATATGAAACGTCGAAATGCGCGGCGGTTCCGTCCTCGTAATCCAATCCGAGCAGCGCCAAGCCTGCACTCCACGGCGCGAACCATTCATGCGGCAGTGTGGACAGGTTGAAATAATTCTTCAGCCGTCTTTTCCAATCAGCGGCATTTTGGATGGTGTTCCAGTTCCGGTCAGGCCGAAATTCGCCGGAGGAAGGATTCACACCAACGGTCGCAACTATGGCTGCGGCAGGATTTCCGAAAAATGGAATGGGCCAGTGCGAATCTGGATTGGTGTTCGCTGGAAAATCATCACGACTTTCACGCCAGTCCTGGAGGACATCCGAAAGGTATTTTGAAATGGCAAGTTTGTCGTGCATCGCTTGCTTTTCTGTTCGTGCGAAAGCTATGATCCAATCTTCGCCTGCGCTTTTTCGACTTCAGTGTTAAGTTTTTTCCAATGCGGTTTGATCTGCTTCCGAATCGCTGGTTCCTTCATTTTTTTGGCCGCGCGAATGGCGTATGAGATAAAATTGTGCCGTCCGATATAGCTGTAACGGATGTTCAGTTTGCGCCTTTTTAACGGCTGTTTAGGCTCACCATGTTGCGCCCGGAGGTCGTCGGCCTTTTTCTTTGTTTGAAGGGCCAAACGCACAGCAGCCCGCATCTTCCGATAGTAGCGGGCAACTGAAGCGGTGCGGAGCAGCGCACGACGACCGTCAAAAACGAAACCCAAATACTGGAGCGGTTCGTCAACCACAAGTTTTTCGCCTTCAAAGCGGAAGCGGTGTCGTTTTGTTTTCTCTTTTTGGATTTCAAGTTTCACCTTCTCGATTTCTCCCATCACAAAATCCTCAATCGCCTTCTCGCTCTCCCGTGGCACCAGGCAAAGCATGTCATCGCAGTATCGCCGGTAGAGGCCGCCGACCGATTGGACTTTCAGCGCGACTGCGACATCGAAGTCCATCATGTAAATGTTTGAGAGCATCGCGCTCATAGGCGAACCCTGCGGAATGCCTTTGGCAGTCTTATTGGTCTGAATCAATTTTTTCCCGCGCACCCGCTCCCGAAATTCCACGGGTGAACAAATCCGCTTTCTTCCGTTCGCACGCGGGTTTTGTGGGCTGATGCCAAATTCGTCGAAGACGGCAACACGATCTACAAAGGCAAATTTGGTCAGTGATCGGAAAACTGCAAAGTGATCTTCGGGCAAGCGTTCCTCATTAAGAATCTTACACCACATCGCCTTTAGCACCACATGGTCGAGATTGTCAAAAAAACCTTTGATGTCGAAAGCCAGTGCGGCGCACTCGCCCTTTTGGCGTATCCACTCAAATGCTTCCTGGGCGAAGTCTATATTGCAACGGTTGCAGCTTTCACGAAAGGCAGTGATGCAATCGCTGATGGCGAGTTCGCGCACACGGACTTCATAACCGGCACCGAGTTGTTGACCGTAATATGCGTAGATGGCTGCATCTTTGTGCGCTGCGTAAGAAATCGGGCGGTCTTTGGGTTCCTTTTTTTCAAGAGATCCATCATCTTGACGTTTAACTTTATGAGCCTGGATTATCCAATGCAACATCGGCATGAAAGCCCAACTCGCAACGCGTGCCGGTGTCGTAGCCAATGCTTTCGCATCCTTGGGTGCCAATGGTTCGTCGAAGTGGAGATAACGGCGGCGGGCAAATAAATTCTTCATTGGACTACCCAATTTGGCCTCAACTGGGGAGAGAAGGAGGCGGCTAATCCAATAAGCCTCTCCCCAGTTTGGCGACCCGGCAACCGGGCCTTTCTTCTGCTAACGGCAATGCCGATGCTGACGCCGCATGACAAGCTTCATGCTGTATAATGAACAAATGAACGCTACCGTGCATCTGAACTTTGCAGTCCAAATTACTGGCAGATTCTTTGCCTCAGCATTGTTTGTGATGGCTTCCGCCGCCGCAAACCTTGACTTGGCAAGTTCAGCCCTGCTCCCAAATGAAGCAGGCACCGAGAATATCTCAAAAATGAATTGAGCCGTCAACAGAGCCGCACCGGCACGAAAATCTCCCGCCGTGCGCCGCAAATTCACTTCCCTTCGTGACAACCCCCGCCGCTTTGCATAATACTTTCACGATTCTTTTTTCATGGCTGACTCGTCAACATCGCTTCCCATCGGCCAGCAGGTGTCCCTGCCGGGACACTTCGACGTGTGCGTCGTTTTGGAATCCGCGCGCCCGCTTGCCAAGGGTTTTGAGTGTCGCGTCCGCCTGCCGGACGGCACGCTCGACGAGGCCGTGCTGTCCGCCGAGGAAGCGGCGGCACTCGCCGGCAGTTCGCCGGACGCCGATGCGAAAGTGCCGCTCGCCAATGCCGATCAACTTCGCCTGCTCGTGGAATCCGCCCGCATCCGGCTCGCCTACACGCACGACCGCCATTTCGCCGTCAGCATGTCCGGCATCCGCACGCTGCCGCACCAGATTGAAGCGGTGTATCTGAAAATGCTACCACAACCGCGCCTGCGCTTTTTGCTCGCCGACGATCCCGGCGCCGGCAAGACCATCATGGCCGGCCTGCTCATCAAGGAAATGAAGCTCCGCGAGGCGATTGAGCGCGTGCTCATCCTCTGCCCGTCGCCATTGACGATTCAATGGCAGGACGAAATGCTCCGGTGGTTTGGTGAATCGTTCGACATGATTTTTTCGGCGGTGGACCAGCAGCAGCTTACGAATCCCTGGCAGCGCTCCAATCAGGTCATCGCCTCAATTGACTACGCCAAACAGGACGACGTGCGCGAGCGCGTCTGGCAGCAGCGCTGGGATTTGGTCATCATTGACGAGGCGCACAAGTGCAGCGCCTACACCAAAAGCTCATCCGGGCGCGGCGATGAAGTGGCGAAGACCAAGCGTTACCAGCTTGCCGAACATCTCACCGCGCAGCCCGCCGGCCATGTCGTTTTGCTCACGGCCACGCCGCACCACGGCGACGACGACCGCTTTGCCCATTTCATCCGGCTGCTTGATCCTGATTTATTTCCCGAACCGCACCGGCTCGCCGGCAAGTCCGGCGAAATCCGGCGCGACATTCTGCGCCTTGGGCCGGAATGTCCGTGGGCGCTGCGTCGGTTGAAGGAAGATTTGAAAGACATGGAGGGCCGCCGCCTGTTTCCCGACCGGCACGCGCACACCATCGCGTTCCGGTTGAACCGCGAGGAATACGACCTCTACAAAGCCGTCACCGCTTACATCAATGAATTTCTGCCGCAGGCCAGCGGCAGGAAAAAGCAGAGTGTCGCGCTCATCCGCACCGTTTTGCAACGCCGCCTTGCCAGTTCGACGCTGGCCATTTTTGAATCCATCCGGCGTCGGCTCGAAAAACAGCAGGCCATCCTGACCGAGTTGGAGGATTTGCCGCCCGCGCAGCGCGCCCGCCGGCTGGCTCAATTGCAGGGCCACCTGACCGACGCCGAGCAGGACGAGGACGACCTAGACGAATCCGAGCGCGACCATCTGACCGACGAGTTCACCGCCGCGCTTGAACTGGATCAGCTTCGTTCGGAAATCGTCGCGTTGCAGGAATTGCAGTCCCGCGCCCGCCGTGTGCGCGACCAGGCCAACGATTCCAAACTGGCCGCGCTTCAACTATGTCTGGCGCGTGCCGAGTTCAAGGAATTGACCGATGGACGCGGCAAGCTGCTCATCTTCACCGAACACCGCGACACGTTGAAACACTTGCGCCTCCATTTGGAAAAATGGGGCTACACCGTGACGGAAATTCACGGCGGCATGAATCCGCACGAGCGCAAGCGCGCCCAGGAGGATTTTCGCACCGCGAAACAAATCTGCGTCGCCACCGAAGCGGCGGGCGAAGGCATCAACCTTCAATTCTGCCGGTTGATGATCAACTACGATTTGCCGTGGAACCCCACGCGCTTGGAACAGCGGCTTGGCCGCATCCATCGCATCGGGCAGGAGCGCGATTGTCACGCCTTCAATTTCGTCGCGGCGCAATCGGAGGAAGGCCAGGATATTGTTGAGGGCCGCATCCTCACGCGCCTGCTGGAAAAGCTGGAGCAAATGCGCGCGGTTCTGGCCGACCGCGTTTTCGATGTCATCGGCGAAGTGCTTTCGCTCAACGATGTCAATCTGCCGGAAATGCTGCGCGAAGCGGCGCACGACCCGCGCCGTCTTGAGGAATACCTCGACAAGATTGAACAGGTTGACCCGGCGAAACTCACGCAATATGAGCAGGCCACCGGCATTGCGCTCGCCCGCGCCAACGTGGATTTTTCCGGCTTCCAGCGCGCCAATGTCGAGGCCGAGGAATCCCGCCTCATGCCGCGCTACGTCGAGGAGCAGTTCGTAAAATCATGCGCCGAAATCGGCTTGAAGGTCGAGGCCCGCGCCGATGGACTCTGGCGCATTGAACACGTCCTGGCCGATCTTCGTTCCGACCGGCTGGAATCCGTCCGGCGCGTCGGCAAGCCCGACACCGCGTATCGCAAGCTCACGTTCCACAAAAGCCATCTTGAGGAAGACCAGCACCTCGACGCCATTTTGCTTGGCCCAGGCCATCCGCTTTACAGCGCCGTGGACGAACGGCTGAATGAAAAGCTCGCGCCGCTCATCGGCGGCACCGCGCTTTATGTGGACGCCGCCGCGGAGACCGCCTGCCGCCTCCACTTTTTTGAAATCAGCGTGCGTGGCCAGAACACCAAGGGTGAAAATCAGACGCTTCACGGCGAACTGGTTGCCGTGCGCGAAGAACTGACGCCCGGCGCAGCGGAGAAATTTTCCATCGTGCCCGCCGATTGTCTTTTGGATTTGCCCGCTCATCCCACGCCGCCGGATAATATCGGCCGCCTTGACCCCGGCCCGGCGGCGGACTTTCTCAAAAGCACTTATCAAAGCGAACGCCGGCAGGCGTGTCAGGAGGAGCGCCGCCATTTCGTGCAGGTCTGCCGCGAATATCTGGAAAAATCGTTCAACGCCCGGTTGCGCGCCGCGCAAGACCGCGTGATGTCGCTCCGTGCCCGCGAAGCCGGCTCGCCCGAAGTCGCGCTGGCGCGGCAGCGTGCCGAGAACGACCTTACGGACATTGGCCGCTCGCAGAAGGAGCGCATGGCCGGTCTTGACCGGCTCGCCATCGCCCGGCATGGCCCGGTGCGCCACATCGCCACCGTCGTTGTCGTGCCCGCGTCCGATGCGCCCAAGTCGGCCATTGCGGACTTGCTTGACGAGCTTGATCCCGAAGTGACGCGCCAGAGCGAACTCGCGGCGGAAAATGTCGTCATCGCCTACGAAAAAGCGCGCGGCTGGGAAACCGAGCGCGTCGGCCATCTCAAAATCGGCTTTGATGTCCGCAGTCTTGGCCCGGCGGACGCGCAGACCGGCTACCGCGACCCGGTGCATGGCATCCGCCGCATTGAAGTGAAGGGGCGTGGACGCGGCAAGACCATCCGCCTCACGACGAATGAATGGTATAAGGCGGTGCAGCTTGGCGACACGTTCTGGCTTTACGTCGTGTGGAATCCGCTGAACAAGCCGGATACCGAACCGCTCCGCATACAGAACCCGGCGAAATACCTGGACCACGCCAAAAAGGAAGTTGTGGCTGCGCGTTATTTTGACATTCCCGCTGCTGCCGTTGAAAATGCTGCGAAATCCCAGAACCCAAGAAAGACATAATTATGGCAACTAAACTTCAAAATATTAAAGTAAAGAACTTCCGTTGCTTGCGCGAAATTAGTGTGCCGACGCATGGCATAAATGTTCTCTTCGGTCCAAATGGAATCGGAAAGACGAGTTTTCTGGATGCGCTCTGGTTTGTTCGCGATTGCGCCATCCGTGGCACAGATCAAGCAGCATCCGACCGCCATCATGGCATCGGAGTGTTATGGGACGGGGCCGCTCAGGAAGATCGTATTGAGATCACACTTGAAACCAGTTCGGGCGAATACACCGTGTCGTTTGGTTATTCATCCGGACGCATCGAACCTTTTGTCGGAGAATCATTCCGTTCCAAGCTGCGCTCGGAAATCCTGGTGGATCGCAAAATTGGTAGCGATATGGCCACTTTCTACCACGATGGCCTGAACCAGATGGTGAATCTCAAATTGCGCGAACCGGAAAAATTGGCGTTTACGAATTACCTCCTGCTTTGTGACCCATCCGAGGAGACTAACGAGTTGGATGACATTCTGCGTGCTGTTCATTTCTTCAGTTCGCGGTCGGTTGACCTTTTTCGTCTTCGCAGACTTGGTTCCGAGAGTAACCAGCATACTTTCCTTTATGATCGTTGGCAGAACCTATGGTCTGCGCTGCGCAATCTCCATGACCGTCGTGCTATGGATAACCGCTACGACACAATAATGGATTATATGCGCAAGGGTTTTCCAGAGTCTTTCAAGGAACTGGTATTTGAACAAATTGGAGCGGACCGTGTGTCCGCAAGTTTCATTGAGAACAATCGTCGCCAGCCTATTCAAGCTTCCGGAGTCTCAGATGGTCATCTTCAGTTGCTCGGCTTGCTGGTGGGCCTATTTGGTGATTCAGTCAAGCGGTGTAACCAGCTTCTTTTTGATGAGCCGGAGACCTCTATGCATCCGCACGCCATCACGGTATTTGCCGAGGCAGCCAAATTGGCAACTAATACTTACAACCGACAGGTATTCATCTCCACTCATTCCCCGGTATTGTTGAGCCAGTTTGACGTGGATGAAATCTTGGTTTTTGAGTCCGGCAAAGAGCGCGAAACGCAAGTGGTTCGTCTTGCAGAGAAAACAGCCCTCAAGGAACTGCTTGACCAGTATGCAGTGGGTTCGCTCTATATGGCAGAGGAGATTGCCCGCCAAAGCATCGCGAAATGAACACCTTGGAAGGCACCTCAATTGAGCAGCCGCCTGCCTGCACGCATTGCGTGTTCGGACTCATCGTGACCGGAAAAGGCGAGCGCGATTTCCTGTCTTCTCTTTTTCGCCAATTGATGGAGCGGGCAGGGTGTTCTTTCAGGGTAATCGGTTTTATTGGACAGAGAAGCCCAATTACGTCTCCAACAAGGCAACTGCACATGGTTGGCACTGGTAAAATAATCCCTGATAAAGATGCGCAGCAGATCGGCCTTCCTGCTCGCAGCTTTTTGATCCGAAGTCCGTGTCATTTTGTCATTTTGTTGGATGACGTGGAACATGCCCGCCGTCCGGTGGTAAGTCTAGTTTTTCAGCGTTACCGACTTGCCCTTGACACCATTCTGCCGCCAGCAGCCCGCCCGAAAGCCGCAGTGCATTTTTTTGCCAACATGCTCGAAGCCTATTATTTCGCACACAGTGCCGCAGTCAACCAAGCCCTTGGCACAACGGTTCTGCAAGCGGATCATAATGGCGATGTCGAACTGATTGGCCATCCAAAGAACGAAATAAAACAACTGTTTTCTGGATTTGACGAACGTGACCACGGCGCATTGATCGTTCCCACACTTGAACTTGATCATATTTTAGACAACCCGAATACCTGTGCTTACTTGCGCTCTCTTATGTGTTGGTGTGTGCGGCAATTGCGGGCCAACTGTCCGGTATGGGACCCAAATCTTGAACAATGCTTCCAACTTCAAGCAGGAGTCCGTGAACAGCTTACCGACAACCAATAATTTTACCCATGACCGAAGACAAACGCCTCATTGAAGATTATTTGCCCATCGTCGCCATCAGCGCCGAGGCGTCGCGGGAAAAATCCGTCCGCAAGGGACACATTTCCACGCTGCATCTGTGGTGGGCGCGGCGTCCCCTCGTTGCGTGCCGCGCCGCCGTTTATGGCGCGCTCGTGCCGGCGTCGCAGTTCGTGCCGAACGGCGGCACGGACGCGCAAAAGAAAAATCTTGGCCGCGCCAATGCCGCCAAGTTCATCACCGCGCTTTGCAAATATCCTGGCTCGCCACAGGTCATCAAAGAGGCGCAGGCGCACATTTTGAAAGCTCATGCAGAACGGCTTTCAACGGAGCAAGGCAAGACCGTCAGCGTCGAGGATATTCTCGCCGGACGTGCGCCCCGCCCCCGTGTGCTCGACATGTTTGCCGGCGGCGGCGCGATTCCGCTGGAGGCGTTGCGGCTGGGCTGCGAAGCCTACGCCAACGATCTCAATCCCGTCGCCCACATCATCCAGCTTTGCACGCTCGTCTATCCGCAGAAATACGGCAAACCCGACGCGAAGGCTCGTGGCATGACCGGGCCGAAAAACGAAAAAGGCGAAACGACCTGGGGCGGACTCGCCGACGAAGTCCGGTATTGGGGGAATTGGGTGCTGGAAAAAGTTCGCGGCGAGATTGGCGACTTGTATCCGGCGATTCCAGACCCGGAATTTGAACCGCCGAAGAAACGCAAAGGCGACAAGGATTATGATGCCTTTGCCGAGCCGCAGCACGTCATGGGTTTTGCCGATGATCCGCAGCAGAAACTCAAAGCGACGCGCGGCTACCTGACGCCGGTGGCCTACCTTTGGACGCGCACGGTGCAATGCAAAAATCCGGCTTGCGGCGCAACTGTGCCGCTGGTGAAACAAACTTGGCTCTGCAAAAAAGATGACCGTTACGTCGCGCTCAAAATGGTTGCGCCGCGTGGCAAAAAACAAGTGCGCTTTGAAGTTGTCGAGTCGCGCACAACCAGCGGGCTGGGTTTTGACCCGGAAGCGTTTTCCAAAGGAGGTAACGCCACTTGTCCGTTTTGCGGCACGGTTGCTGACAGTGATCACGTCAAAGCCGAGGGCTTCGCTAAACGGTTGGGGGAACAACTCATGGCAGTTGCTTGCTTGAATACCGAGAGGGCCGGGCGTCGCTACGTATCCGCCGATGCGCTCCCGGAAGAATTATTCGGCAAATCATCTAACCAGAAACGCCTAGAACGCCTTTCCGCAACATCTGGCATTTCTATTCCAAGCGAGCCGATTGTGAACGACGCAAAAGGTGCGCTGTTCATTGTGCTCTACGGGATCAGCACTTGGGGTGAGGTGTTCAACGACCGACAACTTATCTGCCTTCTCACTTTTGTCAGCGCGATGCGACGAGCGGAGAACGAAATGAGGTCGTTGGAGCTTGGCGAAGATTACCTCAAAGCGGTCGCTACAGTGGTTTCCCTCCTGTTAAGCAAAGTTGCAAATCGGAACTCGAAGCAAAGCATGTGGCAGAATACCGCCGAGAAAATCGGCCAGTCATTTGGCCGGCAAACACTTGCGATGGTTTGGGATTTCGTAGAAAGCAATCCGTTGGGCCTGAGTTCGGGAAGTGCTTCGGAGGGTTTGGATGGGATTGTGGATGTGGTCGAGCACTGTGGAGCAATACATGTAAGTGGTAAGACAGTTCGCGGCACTGCCACTTCATTGCCTTGGGACGACGAAACTTTGGATGCCGTCATCACTGATCCGCCCTACTACGACAATGTCCCCTACGCAGACATATCCGATTTTTTCTACGTTTGGCTAAAGCGAGCGGTCGGGCATCTACACTCCGAGCACTTCGCGGCGGAAGGCACACCAAAGAAAAGCGAGGCCGTAGCAGACGCAGCTCGTCACGGTGGCGATAAAGACAAAGCAAAGCGTGCTTACGAGGATATGATGGCGAAGGCGTTTCAAGAAGCCAGCCGTGTGCTCAAACCGACCGGCGAAATGGCGGTGGTGTATGCACATAAGACGACGCTCGGTTGGGCGACTCTCGTTGATGCAATGCGGAGAGCTGGATTCACCGTTACCGAAGCGTGGCCTTTGGACACGGAAATGAAGGGACGACTTCGCGGTATGGATTCCGCTGCGTTGGCCTCCAGTATTTTCCTCATTGCTCGCAAGCGCGACCGTGCTGTAACAGGCAATTACGACGATCAAGTTCGCCCCGAATTGGAATCCATCGTCCGCGAGCGCGTGGAGACACTTTGGGACATGGGCATTTCCGGCGCGGATTTGGTGATCGCCAGCGTCGGCGCGGGCTTGCGCGCCTTCACCCGGTTCGCCCGCGTGGAATATGCCAACGGCGAAGAAGTCCCCGCCGAGCGTTTTCTCACCGAGGTCGAAACCGTCGTGCTGGAAACCATCCTCACGCGCCTGTCCAAGGAAGTTGGCGGCAATGGCGGTCAATACAGTCTCGCCAGCCTCGACAACGCCTCGCGTTTTTACGTCCTGTGGCGCTACACCTACGGTGCGGCGGAACTGGACGCGGGCGAGGCGATCATCTTCGCCAACGGCACGCACGTTGAACTGGACGGCCAGCACGGGCTGGCCGGCGGCAACCACGCGATGATCGAAAAAAAGAAAAGCAAGTATCGCCTGCGCGACTACGCCGAGCGCGGCGAGAATGACAAGCTTGGCCTGCCGGCGGAGAACGGTCAGGCCGCGCCGCTCGTTGACATGCTGCACCGCACGCTCTGGCTGATGGAAAAACGCCCGGCGGAACTGGCGGCATTTTTGAGCGAGGCGCAACCGAACCGCGAGCAGTTGCGGCTGGTAGCGCAGGCGCTCGGCGGCCCGGCCTTGAAAGGCGGCGAAATGGGCGACATCTCGCCCACCGCCGAACTTTCGGCGCTAGGCAAACTGACGGCCAACTGGCAAAGCCTCGTCGAAGACGCCGCGCTGACGACTGGCGAGCGCGAGGAAAAGAAAGTCGGCCAAAAACAATTGATCTGACATAATTAAAGAATAATTATTTATGCCCGCGAGCAAAGCAGACCGTAAATTCATGGAAATGGCTGTGGAGGAAATGCGAAAATCGCGTTCCGAGCACAAGGACAAGCATGACCCGTTGGTCGGCGCGGTGTTGGTTGGCAAGGGAGGGAAACTCCTGGGAGCCACGCACCGGGGCGATTTGCGCGTCGGCGATCATGCCGAATTTACGTTGATTGAGAGGTATCTTCGGGACAAGAACCTCGAAGGTTCGACTCTGTATGTCACCTTGGAACCATGCACCAAGCGCAATCCGCCCAAAAAGCCTTGCGCTGAACGGGTGGTGAATGCCCGTGTCGGTCGGGCTTTCATCGGCATGACCGACCCCAATCCCGACATCCGTGGGCGCGGTGTTCAGCATTTACTCAACAATGGCGTTGAAGTGGATTTTTTCGACCTCGATCTCGTTCAGCAAATTCGCACGGAAAACCAAGGCTTTGTTGACTACTACGAATCGGGCGAAGGCCGAACCGCAAATTCCACCGAACCATTTGAAGGCCCTTCCCGTTGCGAATTGGAAGTTATTGAAAGGGCCGGCCTTGAAGATCTCTCACCTGACGCCATTCAGGCATATCTGGGAAAACGAAAAATCGAATTAAAGCTGCCGTCGGCTGCCCTGTGGAAACACATGGAACGTGCCGGATACGTCGCACGAAACGCTAAAGGTAAATTGTCACCCACCGTTGCCGGCATTGTCCTTTTCGCCACCGCGCCGTCGGATATTTTGCCCCAATGCCGCGTGTCCATTGAGGCGAAAAAAGGTGGCCGAACCGTGTCGGCAGATTTCGAGGGGCCGCTCATTCTGTTCCGCGACCATCTGGACAGGTTCTTCAAGGATCACATGCGGTATTTCACCGAAATCCGGGAGTTTGATCGCGTGCCGGTTGGTGAATATCCCACGGAAGCCTTGCGTGAATCCGCCTTTAACGCTGTGATTCACCGGGACTACCACGCTGGCGCCCGCGTCCACATCACTCTCAAGGAGGGAGAAGTTGAAGTCAAAAGCCCAGGCGGATTGCTCAAGCCGCTTTCGCTTGCCAAAGTCCGAACTTTTAATGCGCCGCCCTATAGCCGCAATCCGCACATTGCCATAACCATCCAACGGATGGGCTGGATTGATGAAAAAGGGTCGGGACTTGGTCGGATGCGCGACACCATGATGGCGCACGGCCTACGCCCGCCAGCTTTTGATTTCAAAGACGGTTATTTTGTGGTTTCCCTGCCTGGGCAGGAGCAGGCATGGTCTAATGTTCGTGTATCGCCGGGAATGCTGAAGGCTTTGGAGGATTCACAACGAAAAATTGTCGAACTTGCGCTTGCCACAGGCCGTATCGCCACCAAAGACGTTGCCAAAAAACTCAAGGTCAATGTTGCCACCGCCCGCCGCTATTTGGGTGCCCTGGTCCAAAAAGGGGTTCTCGAAAGTCACGGCAGCGGCCCGCGCCTTTCCTACCATTTGGCTGGAAGCGAATGAAAACGACTCGTAAACAATCTAACACCCGCGCGGGGACGGCCCACCGTCCGCGCGGCGTCCGCGCGGCGTCCGCGCGGCGTCCGGGTGTCCGCTCAACACCCGCGCGCTACCCGCGCGGTATCCGCGCGGTATCCGCGCGGCGTCCAGGCATCCGCTCACGACCCGCGCGGTATCCGCTCATTACCCGCGCGGCATCCGCGCGGCATCCGCGCGGTAATAACCCTGTCCGCAGATGTCCCCGCGCGGAGGCTCTGAAATCCAATTCATCGCCGCCGACCGGCAATCCGGCGTTATCCGGCACACACCCTTGCGCCGGATTCCGCCGCATCCCGCCGGATTCCGCCATCGTCACCGTCGTCACGGCCACCAGCACCACCGGCACCAGCACGAGCACCGGCAGCAACATCATCATCGGCGTCACCGCCAGCACCGGCAACAACATCGGCACCGTCATCAGCAACACCGTCATCATCGGCGGCAACGTCAACCGCTGGCCGTGTTCCTTTTCGCATCACTAAAAACTTATGAGCACTAATGCAATTAAGCCGTGGGTTGAAGTCGTCTCGCTTCACCCGGACGTTCTATCGCCGAACTTTTCGGAAGACATCTTCGCCCTCGATCTCGGCCCGCTGGCCGACGGCAATCCGCAGGTGCCGGGCGTCTATCGCGACCCGGAACATTTTTTCCGCGCCTCCTATTTGACGAACGGCTTGCGCCTGTTGCTTCAGGATGTCCTGTCCCGCCTTGAAGGCGGCGCGGGCAGCCGCGTGCTGAAACTCATCACGCCCTTTGGCGGCGGCAAATCGCACACGCTCGCGGCGCTCTACCACGCCGCCCGCCACCGCGCCGCGCTCGATGTGGTTCCCGAAGGCAAGGCGTTGCCGAAACCCGGCATCGCCCGCACCGCCGTTTTCGACGGCCAGTTTTTCAGCGCCGTCGGCGGCAAGGAAATGCCCGGCACCAAGAAAAAAGCAAAAACGATGTGGGGCTGGATTGGCTGGTCGCTTGGCAAGGAGGCCGGTTACGAATTGATGCGGGCGGCGGACGAGGCGCAGGTTGCGCCCGGCGGCGACGACATCACCAAGTTGCTTGGCGACGAACCCAATTTGATCCTGCTCGATGAAGTTCTGGAATACCTCATCAGCGCCGGCGGCATCAACATCGGCAGCACCACGCTCCGCGACGAAACGATAAATTTCATCAAACGCCTCACGACGGCCGTGGGTGTGTGCCCCAAGACGGTGCTCGTTTTCTCGCTGCAATCCAGCAAGCGCGAATCGCTGGAGCATATCAATCTTTTGCAGACGCTTGACCACATGGCCGCGCGCAAAGACCAGCGGCGCGAGCCGGTCGAAGGCAACGAAGTCCTGTGCGTCATCCAGCGCCGTTTGCTGGGCAAAATGCCCGCCGAGGCCGATAGCACGCCCGCCGCGAACGCCTTTCAAACCGACGTGACGGGAATGCGCCGTGCCTACGCGAAGACCCCGGCGGAACAGCAGCAGGCGGAGCAGGAAGGGATTGAATTGCGGAACCGCATCCGGGCCGCGTATCCGTTCCATCCGGCGTTGATTGATTTGATGCGCGAACGCTGGGCGGCCATTCCCGATTTCCAGCGCACGCGCGGCGCGCTGCGTTTTCTCGCGGCCTGTTTGCGCTCCGCGCACAACGCCGGCACCAGCCGCGCCGTCTTGGGGCCGGGCGAAGTGCCGATTCACGATCCCGCCGTGCGCCTCGCGTTCTTCAAGGAAGTCGGCCAGCAGTCGGATTTTCAGGCCGTGCTGGAACATGATTTGATTGGCTCCAATTCGCGGGCGCGGCGCATTGACGAACGCCGGGCCAAGGAAGTTCCGACCGAGGCCATCAAACGCCCGGCCATGCGCGTCGCCACGGCCATCCTCATGTATTCATTCGGCGGACTGCGCCGCGACGGCGAAACGGAAGCGGAAATGCTGCCGCCCGGCATCACGCAGGCTGACCTGCTTTCGGTTTGCGTCGGGCCGGACATGGACAGCAACACCGTCATCGCGTGTCTGAAAGAACTGAAAGACAATTGCCTTTACCTGCATTTCGACGGCGTTCGCTATTGTTTCAAAAAAGACCCGAACGTGACGCTCCTGGTCGAGCAGGAGGCTGAGGCCGTCGCGCGTGATGAAGGGGCCGTGCGCGAGAAGATCAAAGAAATGTTGGAAGCGCGGCTGGCCGGCCATAACGTCGAGGTCTGGCCAGCCAATTCCGGCGCGGTGCCGGACAAGCAGCCGTTTTTTCTCGTCGCCTACCTGCCACTTGAGTTTTCCGGCAAATCCAAAACGGAACGGCAGACTGCGGCCAAGGAAATTTTCGAGAACTACGGCGACAAGCCGCGCCAGTTTCGCAACGGCCTTGCGCTCGCCGTGCCGACCGCCGACCAGATTGAAGCCTTGCGCCGCGCCGTCCGCTATATGCTGTCCATCGAGCGGGTAAAGACCAAGTCCAAACAGCATAATCTGACGGACGAGCAGCGCGGCCAGTTGCGCGAGCGCGAATCCACCGAAAAAGCCGCCGCCGAATCCGCGTTTTTGAAACTCTACACCGAAGTCTGGCTGCCGAAGCTGGAAAATTCCGCCATCGCGATTGAAACCGTCGAAGTCGGCGGGATGCCGCTGCAAACGACGTTGAACGAAAAAAAGGAGGCCCGCGTTCACGAGCGCGTCATGGAACTCATCACGCAGTTGAAAAAGCGCGTGTTCGACAGCCTGAATCCGGGGAAAGTTGTCGAGTTTTTCAAACTCGGCGAAGGCACGCCGCCCAAGAACGGCATCGGCACCGGCGAGATTGTCAGCGGTTTCTATTCATTCCTCGGCTTCACCCGCCTGACCTCGGAAACGATCATCCGCAAAGCCATTGTGCGCGGCGTGAAGGAACGCGCCTTTGGCTACACCAGCGGCGGCGCTCCCGCGCTTGGCCCGGACGGAAAATATCAAGTCACGCCGGCCAAGGTGAGGTTCGATGTCATCGTCGCCGACGACGAGATTGATTTGGAATCGGGATTCATCCTGATGCCGCAATCCATCCCCCAGCCCGCGCCCGCGCCCACGCCGGGTGCGACGACCACACCGGGGCAACCAACCGAAGGAACGCCGACACCGGCAAATCCGGCGACCGAGCCGTCAAAACTTTCCGAAACTCCGGGGACAACCGCAGCGCAAACATCGGTCGAATTGAAATTCACCGCCGACCGCAACGAGCTTTTTACCGCCTGGAACGCAATGGCGAATCTCGCCGACATTGCCGGCAAAGTGCAAGTGACGGTAACAGCCCAAAAAGCCGACGGCCTGGACAAAGCCAAGCTCCAAAACGGGGTCATGGAACCACTGCGCGAAGCCAATTTGATTGAGTAGAGTGGTCGGACGGTGGAAGCATTTTCGTTTACGCTTTTCGTGACCGGCAATAGTTTATCCGGGCCGCTGTTTGCCAAGTATGATTGGTTGTAAGACCCGGATCAAAGTTTCGCCAATTCGCGGACGATTTGAACCATTCCCATCGTATCGAGGCCGCAGTATTCGTTCAATTGTTGCCGCACGCGCCGGCGTTCCTCATCATCCACTTTTCCGAAAGTCACCCGCAGAAACTCCCGGCTGGCCGCACCACCTTCTTGAATTGCCAGATTTTCATAGCCTTGGCCGGTCATGGCCGGCAGCACCGCTTTCATAGACGCGCTGCCGTGCTGTTGTGGATGGTAGTGGCATGGCTCAACAAAGTGGCGAATCGGTTCGTCAACTAGCGCCGAAACCGGAACTCCCGGAATTCAGTCCCCAAGAAGTCGAATTTCTTTGAGAAAAGGTCCGCGATTCGCGTGTTGGCAGTGGCAAAGAACACCTGCCGGTTACCGAGGAGGACCAAATCACGGAGCATATCCAAAAATGAGAGAATGTTGAGGTCATCCACATGCACGACGGGTTCATCGAACAAAAGCCACGGCGCACGTGTGCTGACGCTACTGTTCAAGCTGAGGAAAATGGACAAAGCCAGAGCGGCCCGTTGACCGGTGCTGATTTCGCAAACAGCCGATTTTACTCCGGTGTGGCGTTCCAGCAGCACGTCGGTGTCAATGCTTACGTTCTTGAATTCATGCGGCGCATGAATCCTGAAAAATATGGTCGAGAGCTTCTCTTTGTGCTCGGCGACGACCTGCTGAAGGTAGGCCGCCTTGTAATCACTCCCGAGGAGTTTGGCCAGCACGTTCAATGCCGTCTTTGCACGAGTGTGACTAGGCTCCAGTTTCGCAAGTTCTCCCTGAGCCTCGGCGAGACTGGCTGCAAGACGCTGTTCAAGTGCGTCCTTTTGCTCGATGCGCTTGAGCGCCTCTTGGATTCTGGCAACCGTTTTCGCAAAGATGTCCAACTGGTTCGCAACAGTTGAAAATTCCTCTGTTTCGGAAATCGTAACATCTTTTTGCGTGCTGCGTATTTCGGCAAACACTACTTCCACGAGCATTTTCCGGCGTTCCAACTCCACGCCGGCATCCTCGACCAGTCTGTCTCCCAGCATGCGCCTGACGATGCGGCGCAATTCTGCATCAATCTCTTTCTGCGCCTTCTCCTTTTCGCGCTCGTCAGTTCGCAGCGCGGCGAGCGCTTCGGTCTTTTCGATAACCAACGCCTGCAGTGCCTCTTTTTTTGAGAGTTTGGAACGGGGTTGCGAATAAGTCTCCTGCGCCACCTCGAAAAGGTCCTGCAACTCTACATCCTCGAATCCCGCTAGCTTCAGCCTCTTTTCCTTGGCGGTCAGTTCGTCAAGTTTGTTTCTTTCTTCCGTCAGTTTCTCGCCCAGTGGGGCAAGACTCTCTACGACTGATTTGGTGGAACTCGACGCTAATTGAGGGGCTGAAAAAATGATTTCGGCAGCGCGCCGGAGCTGAGCCAGAGCAGCTGCGGCCTTCTGCAACTCAATTACTGCCGCTTGTTCGCGGGATATTTCAATTGTGATCTCGCGAAGAGACGACTCCATAGGAGTGCCAAATTTAAATGACGCGATCCGGGCTGACAGTTGGGCATAATGCGCACCACATAGGGGACAATCTGAACTGTGCGGGCTGAGCTCGCAAAACCGGTGTCCTAGACCCTTGATTTTCTCCACTACGGTCTGGATGTCGCTGAGATGAGTTTGCATCTCCAGAGACTGTGCCCTAAGTTTGGTCAGATTTCTGTTCCTTTTAGCAATATCGGCCCCTTGCTTGGCGGCCATTTCTTTGAGTGTGGCAGCAGACCCCTCGAATTTTTTGAGATCCACAGTGCGCAGCAGGGCTGTCGCTTCCTTCAATTGAGCAACCTTCGTCTTCGTCTCCTTGATAATCGTCCTGCTTCCAAGAAGCGACATTGCATCTGATTCGGCATGGTATTCCCGCAAGCGCCGCAGAATCTTCAGTTCGGCGTCGATCTCAACCACGCGGGACTTGATTCGTTCCCAAGCTGTGGAATTTTTCTTGGCTAGGTCCTTCTGCTGGGTCATTTCCTTAAGCGCCTCACCGAGTTGTTTCGCTTCGCGGCTGAGTGACGCAATAGAGACGCGGGTAAGCCAAGGCAACCGTCCCACGTGTTGGGCCAGCCGAGTCGCATCGTCCTCAACCGCTTCCTGCAAGACCGCTAAGTCGTCGAGCTTGAATCGCGCTGGCAGTTTCTGCCATCGGCAGTCTTCCGCCTTGACCTGCAATTCGCGCAACAAACCGTCCCGGGTGTCCTTGATGGCCTTGAGCTGTTCGATTTGCTGAGAAGCTTTGGCGACCTCCTGCCGACGAATCTGCACGCGCTGTTGCAAAGCTCGTTCTTCACGGGCGAAGCGTTCTTGGCACTGGTGCATTCGTTCTTCAATAGTTGTCGCAAACTCGCCGAGAAGTAGCGCGTTGATCGCGTTTACGATTTCCTCGCCGTTGGTCGCCGACGAGAGCTGAAAAGCAGCGTCAGAATCGAAGAAATTGAATCGGCCAAAGTTCTGGCAAAGCTTGTTTCCAGCCCGATAATACCCGCCATACCACGCGACGTCGCGCGCACGGTATTCTGTAGCGCTGGTTCCGGGGTAGCGTTCAGGCTGATTTTGGCCGACAAATTCAATATGGAGCTTTGTCCCAGCCGGCGGCTTACCATCTTGGCGGCGATTGCCACCGCAAATGCACAGTTCAATAGCTTCAAGCAGGGAGGTCTTTCCCGTGCCATTGACACCACGAAACAAATTAACGGTTCCAAATTCAAAATCCTTCTGCTTTGGTTGAGTTCTGAAGTGGTCACGGTGCAACCAACGGATAAAGCCTCCATTTGGGACGGGAGCCGCCGGTCTGGTCGAAGTGCTCTTGCGAGCCTTCGATTCACAAGACAAATAGTCTTTCACTATCTGGGTATATTCTGCTGTGGAATCCGAGATTCGCCCCAACCCTGCCTCATTCAATGCCTCAACCCAGCGCGAAGCAATGTCTTGGGATGGTCTCGTGCTCTGTAATATAGCGGCTAATGGTTTGGCAAGGTCATTATTTAAGGCTTCCTGCTCCCAGATTCTTTTGCGAGCGAAGGTCCGGTCAGCCTCAATCGTCGCTGCTTCGGGTGTGTTATGGAAATTCCGGAATGCTTCTTTTGCCAGAACAAAATTCAGGTAGTAATTCCATTGCAACGCCCCTTCATGTTTATAGAAATCAGACGCGATGCGCTGCTGCAAATACGTCTGTAGGTCAAACTTCGGGTTTATGACCTGTTCGCTAAAGTCGAAGTAAAAGACACCAAGCGGCTCGCCTTTGTGAAGGCGTTCCACCCGAATCACATTTGGGCCAACCTCTGTTGGTTTTGTGTAACGCTGCCCTTCAAGCAAACGAATGGTGCTTTCTTTGTTCATGGCGTTGTCGGACGGGTATAGGTCGCGGGCGGCTCTATGCCATCCGTGATCGAAAACAATTGTGGATGAAGGAAACGAACGGTGTTTGGAGCTTCTTCATACCAGACCACCAGTCTGCGCGTTTCCTCTGGTTTGTCCCACGCACGAAGGAGATCATCCAGTAATCGGCGAGCAACGTCGGGTGACTCCAACCCAAGGAAAATGGCGGTCGCTCCTTGAACGCGACCCGTCTGGCTGACGAGATTAAATCGGAACTGGGACGTATCGCGTGGAGGATGGAGGGTCCAATCGCCGACCAAGTCCTGAATTGTGGGCGGAAAATTCGCGGGTTTCGCGAGCACATTCATTTGCAGCTTGATGTAGCGCCTCAAATACTCACGGCGAAAATCATCCGAAGCCTTCGCCTGCTCGTGGGTGAAAGTCAGCCTCTTTGAACGCTCGTCGGCTTCGGTTGTGAACGATTCCATGTTCCGCACAGTATGCCAATCCCGCGCCCGTCGCAACTTCCCCGCCGAAAGCGTCAACAAACGCTCTCGGTCAACCGCCGTGTGAGGCGCGTTGGAACAGTAGTCGCAGCCTTGTTCTTGAAACGACTCGCAGAGCTGCGCAAAGCCGTCATCCGCGTTGAGGGATTCCCGCCAAGTCCCCGTCGGCGTATCCCAGTGCCACAGAGAGCGCATTTCGGGACCGGTTCGTTGGGCCAATACCGCCTGCACATCTTGCAGTGTCTTCAGCATTCGATAGTGAAAGACTTGCTGGTCAAAGCTGAAAAAGCATAGATCCGTGCGGCGCGCGTGCCAGAAAGAATAGAACAGCCCCTTTTGATGATTCGCTTCAAGGCGCGTGTCAGACAATTCGAACTCTGGGGATTTCGTGTAGATTGCAGACCCCCCATACTGGCTTGGCGCGTGTTGGGGGAGCGTGAAGCCTCGCGCCCAATTGAGTGCCAGGACTTCGATGCGATCACCCACCCTCCGTCCAAACACTTGGTCGCGGTAAGCGCTGATGTCGGGGTGACGCGGATTTTCGTTGAGTTGCGGGTGAAAGATTACATAAGGGTGAAGGTCAAGACGGCATTGCTCGCTCGCCGCTTGATCAAATGCCAATGCCTCTGAACAGATGAGTGAAATGAGCCGAATGTTGTCAATCGGATTGTGCCAAACATAGATTCGCTGCCCACGAAGCAGGTGGTCACGTTCAAAGGTGTCTCCGCCCATTGCCAGCGTCTTGAACTGCAAGACAATCACGTCTTTGATACCACCTGTGGTTGCTTCCGTCTTGGTCACGTATGCCAGCACATCCAAGAAATTACCGGCTACAGTAGGGATGGGTTCATGAATCCACTCCACATCGCGATGGGCTGAAATCACTGCTTCGAGGTCATTCGGCGTGATGGCTTCGCAGCCGAGCATCCAAATCTTGCCTACATGTGGCAACGATTTCTGCGCGACCGCGTTCGTGAGCACCTCCCACGGGCAGGAGTATTCGGGTGATAAGACCAAGTCACAGTTTTTTTTGAGCGCGAGCCCCAAAAAGTCTGAAAACCGGCTCACCGCCGAAGGATGATCGGCATGACCGATGAAATCAGGCCGGACTGCGATGGCTCCTCCTGGCTGAATTGCAAGCGTCTCGTAAAAGTGGGCATCAGGAACCAAAACATTCAACGTGGGCAGCCGCAGCTTGTGTTCTGCGAAAGCCTCCTGAATGTTCTTAAATTCAGCGTTCACATGGAAAGTTTCTGGTCACCTCTGCCGTGCCATCCGTTGTCGTAGTTCTTGGAGCTGCCGCCGTGATGAATTTTGTCTTCAATATGTTTTTCATCAGGGCGATTGCGGTGGATTTTCTCTAATGGAATAACCCAGTGCATAAGGCTCGCGGCATAGTATTCCAAAGCGTTTCGCTGGCAAAGCAAAAGAAGGAGCATTTTCGTGATGCAAAATTCGTTGTGTGATCCTCGCGAAGTTGACGATGATAATGTCATGCCGCAATTCGAGCGTTACATCGGCATTGATTATTCCGGGGCGAAAACGCCAACGGAAAGTCTGCCCGGCCTGCGCGTGTATGCGGTGGATTGGGTGATGCCGCCGCGCGAAGTGCCGCCGCCGCCGAGTCCGCGCAAGTATTGGACGCGACGCGGCCTCGCCGAATGGTTGGTGGCGCAAGTGTCCGGCGGCAAACCGATTCTTGTCGGGATTGACCACGGGTTTTCATTTCCGCTGGCGTATTTTGAAAAACACCGGCTCGCCCAAGTCTGGCCGAAGTTTCTCGACGATTTCCAAAAGCATTGGCCGACGGACGAAGGTATTTATGTGGATTTCGTGCGCGACGGTTTCAATGGCAACGGCGCGGTGCGGACGGGCAATTCCCGTTGGCGGCGGATGACGGAGGTGCGCGCGGGATCGGCGAAATCGGTTTTTCATTTCGACTGCCAGGGGTCGGTGGCGAAATCCACCCACGCCGGCCTGCCGTGGCTGCGATTCATTCGGCAGCGCTGCGGCGGGCGCGTGCATTTCTGGCCGTTCGATGGCTGGCAGATTCCAGCGGGCCGGTCGGTGCTGGCGGAGGTTTATCCGGCGTTGTGGATGCGGCGATTTGCGGCAGAAGATCGAGACGGCGACCAGCACGCGGCGTTTTCTGTAGCGGCCTGGCTGCGAAACACGGATGCGGATGGCTCGCTGACGGGATATTTCAATCCGCCACTTGAGCCAAAGGAACGGAAGCAGGCGGAGATTGAAGGATGGATTTTAGGAGTGACATGAGCAAATCTCGGAAGAAACTAAAAAAGGCCGCTGGCAAATCAGCCAGACGACCGAAGCCGCGCCCGGCGAAATTCATCACGCGCGCCGAGGCGCGACGGCGGGCGGAGCGTCACGTTTTGAACCGGATGTTCAAAGGCACGACGGTGCGGGACGGCGCGGTTGCAAAATTGTGCATCTACATCCGGGGCGATTGGTCGGTAAAGGATGCCTGGGTGGTGTATAAAAATCCGAAGGTGATCGCGCTCAAGTCGGCGGATGTGATTCTGGTTTGCAAGCGCACGGGCCGGGTGCTTTACGAAGGTTCGGCGGGCGACGAGGGGTGAGCGGCATGAAATTGACCGGTGAGCGATTTGCCCTGCAAGCCGCTGGCTCAAATCGCGCTGGTGGGAATGACACGCCGGCGGGTATGACAGTAGTTTTTGCCGTTTTTTGGGAAATACCAGAATTCAAAGTTGTGGAAAGATGCGCCTGTCAGTGGGATTTAACAGGTGGCCAAAACGGCGACCGGTTCCGCTGGAAAAGAAAGCAAGAAACGTATGAGCAAATCAGGTAAAGCCATGACATTAAATGCCGCAGCGCGCATCCAAAGTGCCGGGGCGCGAAACAGCCACAGCCAAACCGCCCGTTCCGGGTTTGCGCCGAGGGCACAAAGTGCCGCCGCGACGAACGGTCAAAGTGCCGGCCCCAAGCCGGGAGGTCCGAGGTAATAAAGTCGCCGGTTCATGGGTCGCCTTCATGGTGGCCCATGAATCCGGCTTGGAAAATGAAATCCAGCCTTCCCCATTTTGGAACTGTTACTTCGCTTGTTTGCGATTGCCTGTATTTGGGTGAGGTGCAGGACGCCAAAAATCCGGTCGCTGTTCTCAGTGAAAGAACCGGTCGCACCATTGCAGCAGGCAAGCCGGTAAAAGGTAAAACCTGGGATGAATACGCGGCTGAATTAGTTGATGCAATTACTGCATTTCCAATTTTTCCGCTTTTGGGCAGCGACCGCCAAAAGCTGACGGCTTCATTTCACAGCTACCGGCAAAGTTACGAACTTCTGAACAGCTCCATCGGCGGTTTACCCTCCCGGAGTGATTCGTTTGAACGGGCCGTGCTGCGATTGACAATTCTCGATTTTGGAATTCGATATGCCGCCATGTGCGTGGCGGAAGGAACTTCTCCGCCAAAAAATCCGCCGCAATGGGCACACCCCGATGGTGCAAATCATTTTTGGCGGCAAACAATGGAAACAAAATTTCCAGGTGTGACCTTGGTGGGTGCAAATGAGGGAGATTGCGCTAAACGCCTCCAGATGCACCCCAGCAAATTCAAGCGGTGCCTATACGAAAACGATTCTCCCGGCATCACGGTGTTGCGGCGTTTATTTCCAGTTGAACGGGATTTGGCCAATTCAATGCGGCATTACGCCGCCTATCGGTTGTGTCGCCAACTGGCCGATGCGACAGGCCACGCAGAATTGGAGGTTTGGATAAAAAATTGGCAGTCTGTCGCCAATTGGCTGCACGGAATTTTGGTCAAATTGATTCCCACGTTGCCCGAAGATAAACGCACGATTTTTCTGTCGAATGTTTTTACCGGCGGCATTTCAGGCAAGATGTTCAGCCGCCTGCTGAAGGAGAAGCTGGCCGGCCAAATCCCCGCCCGGTTCAAGGACGATCTGCTCGCAATTGCCAACAATGACCCGGTGCAGGCGATCAATCAGTATGTCGAATTTTGCAACTATGTGGGTGATACGGTGCGCGGCGGTTGTTGGGAAACGGCCTTTCTCAGCCATTGTGAGGATTTTGAGCATTTCAATCGCACTGGTAAATTTCCTGATACGCAGCAACCGTCTGCCAGATTGACTCTCGCTCGGATGCTCGGTCGCGCCGCCGATGCCAATGACCAGCCGCTACAGGAAAAAATTCTGCGACACATCATCAATGAATATCCTGATGATGCCGAGGCACGACAACTTTTGGGGCAACTGTGTGAGGCGGTCGGTCGTAAGGCAGAAGCATGGCGGTGGTTCGAGCAGGCCCACAAAACGAACCCTGATTTTATTCTCCCGCTGTTCAGTTTGGCAGACTCTAAAAGCCGTGCCGGGCTGCATCCTGAAGCGGTCTCCATTGCATCGGCCATTTCGCCGACCGGCTTGGGACCGGGAACTCAGCCCTACTTGAATGGGATTTGTCAGATGCGGGCTGGCAATTTCCGAAAAGCCATTCCGCTGCTTGATGCGGCTTTCTCAGCCGGCTGGAAGCCAGGCGAGAGCGCCGCGTTACTGGCTCTTTGCCACGAACGAGAGCATCCGCCTCGACCGGAGACCGCGAAAGCCATCACAAAATGGATGAAAGAAGCGCGCCATCGCGGATTTGAAATCGAACAAGTTGCCCAATCCATCCTGCTGTAGGGCAGTTTTCTCCGCCGTTATTGTGCGCCACCGCTAGCTCATGGCTGGGAACACGCGCATGACGCGCGGCATTTTTTGTTTCAAATCAATTCAGTCAGCGCAACTTCAAGATTTCGCACTGGCGGCACTTGGAGCAGGTCAGCAACAAACGCTGTTCGCCGGTCGTTTCATCAAAACCGCTGGTGAGGGCCAGACGATATGAGCCGCATTTGAGGCACTTCACGTCGAACCGCCGGAAGGGGCTTTCGGGCGGGGGGCGGGGCGGCTCGTCGTCCTCGCGTCGGATAAAATAACGGGCACTGTTCATGCGCATGACGTTATCCAGGCCGGTTGGACATCCGCGGACCTACCTCGCGCCGCCGCGCATTTTTTTGTTCAAATCTATTTCACATCGCGCCGCCGCGTGACGTTTCAAATCAATTCACCAGTCGCGGCAAACCGGAAGTGAAGAAGAGGCGGTGCGGCGCAGTTTTGGGACCAGTGCAGGAGGCGGTTCAGGGCTGGTCAGGCCGTGACGAGAGCAGGTCTTCCACAATTTGGCCGGGAGTGAGGCCGCGCGCCTTAGCGAGACCAGCCAGGCGGTCGGCAGCCGCCGCCGAAACCAGAAGCCGGATGAGGCGCTGGCCGCGCCCGGCAAGGTTGGCTTGATACTGCTGCCGCGCCAGCCGGCGACGGTCAGCCATCGGAACGGGTGATTTGGGACGGCCCATTTTGCCAGTTGGGTTCTTGCGGTTCTTGATATACGACCAGTGCCTTCGGCGCGGATGGTCCCCGCCCAGCCTCGCGTAACGAGTCGGCATGGAGGGTTTTGGTAATTCGTTTTCCATTCAACAGGACTGAAAGTCTACAAAAAGTAGGCGGGTAATTAAAGGGCTTTCCAAGTATTTCGCGCTCGACGGAGCAAGCAGACTGGCGGGTGCCCGGAGATAGGTTAGGTCGCCGGGATTGATTTTCCCAATAGGTGGCGGATCAGCGGCTTCGGAGGGTCCTGGTAATTCGTTTTCAATTCAACAGGACTGAAAGTTTAGTAAAAGTAGCCGACTATAAAAGGACTTTCCGAGCGTTTTGCGCTCGACGGCGGCACGTTGGCTGGCGCTCGCCTGGAGACGGGTCAGATCACCTGGAAAGTTTTCTCCAGAAGGATGGCGGCGCGACGAACAGGCACGAGTAGCACACTTAAATGACCATGCTGGAAACGAGTAGCCATAGAGAAAAAAAGCAAGTCGCAACAGGGAAAACTGGGACCCTATAAACAAAGCGACGGCTACCCGCACGAAAAGTAGCTGGGGAATTATCGTGTGATGCCCACCAGACGGGTTGGGTCGGGGAGAACGTTTTCCAAAAAAGGGTGTCGGCGCGACCTTGGGGATCGGGTGAAGTGCTGCCGGGGAAAAGTTCGCCACATTAAACAAAGGCTAGCCCGCAGGATGGGTTTGAGCGCAGGAAAAGTTTTCCCAAAAGCGCAACGAGATGCCCTCACCCGGCCTGCGGCCACCCTCTCCCTTCCGATGAACGAGGGAAATCGGTTGTCACGGTCGTCACGATTGTCACGAGGAGAGAAGAAGAATTATGATTATTCTATCTCTCTCAAAAGTGAGTTTTCCAGAATCAGCCGGTGACAACCGTGACATTCGTGACAATCGAGGCGTGCGGTTGTCACGGTCGTCACCGATTGTCACGGGGTTGTCATGGCGGACGACTGGCGCGGAAATCAGCGGCAGGACGCGGCAATCAGGCCGGTTGTCACGATTGGCGCGATTGTCACAGGGGCGAGGGCGAAAGTCGCATTTTAACACAGTTCATTCCGGCACTGGATTCACGACGCGCCGGTAAATTCGGGTCGCCTTGCCGCCGTGCGCCGGGGTGATGGGTGAGCTGACCAACAGGCCATCGCCTTCCATCCGCACCAGCAGTGCCTTGGCAGCGTCCGCCGTGGCCGTGATGCGGGCGCGGTGGACTTCGCGCGCTGTAACGAAGTCCTGCTGTTTGCGTTCTTGGTTTTCGTCGAGCAATTCGAGGACTTGATCTTCAAGTTTCGCAGCGGCGGCGCGGCGGCCTTTGGCGAGGATTTCCAGTTGCTCCCTGGCAAACCACTCGCTCAATCGGATTGCATTTTCCGCCGTGGCGAGTTCGAGCGCGTGATTGTGTGCATCCGAGCCGTAGAGTCCGGCATGAAGCACAACGGCCAGACGCCAAGCATTCTCGCACCAACGGGCGGCAAAGCCAGTCACATCGCGCAATTCGGCCTTCCGCCGCTCGACGATAGCGTTGTGATAATCCACGAACCGCTGCCGTGTTTCGGGTGTGGGTTGCAGGACGTGGTGGACGCTTGACTGGTGATAAGTGGCGAGCAGGTCCGTGACGAGAGCTGACCAGCTGGCCAGGACGCTTTCAGAAATGGTTTCCGGCTCGCCGTCAATCCGTTGCGGCTCGGCGTGACTGTGACAGATGAGCATTCGCGGCAGAAAACCGGAGGCGCTCAAGGAATCCTCGCCCAGCATCTTTCCCACCAAGTCCGGCTGGCCAAACCAAAGCACACCGAGGCACGGTCGGCGCAGGATCACCGGCGGACGACTGCCACGGTCAACGCGGACATATTCGCCGGTGTAGCCGGCAAGGTAGAAACTTTCATCCGTGGAGTTGTTCGCCGAATACCTCCCAAGCAGATTTTCCACGACCTTGCGGCAATCCGAACTAGCGCTGAACAGCACTTCGCCTTGTTCCTGAACCATAGCGGTCAATCGTTCCGTTGTGGCGTCCTGGGCCAGAATCAGGGGTTGGGCGTTTTGGCGGACAAATTCATCTCGCTCCGCCAACCTTAATTGCAATTCTCCACGCAAGCGTTCGCACTCCTGCCCGTCGTTTTGTTTGGCGATGTCCTTTTCCAGCCGTTTGATTTTTGCTTCGGCGGCTTTGATATGCGATTGGATATGCGGCGCGGATTCTTTTCGCCAAGATTCTTGCTGGCGTTCCTGGTAGTCCAGCAACGGGGCGGCAATCGGTTCAAATGCCCGACTCTTGCCAGCACCGGTCTCCGCTGAAACAAACAGAAACAAATTACCGCGCACCGTTTTTCGTGTATCCGATTGAACTTCGAGTCCCGCACCAATGACGGCGCTGATGATACCGAGCACACAAGGGCCGCTCAAACGTTCGGGCACACGCTCGGTGCGCGCGACGCCTGCGGCCATCAAAGCCATTGCCGGCGGCAGGGCGTCCACGGGGAACGGCGCGGACTCTGGCTCGTCGGATTCTTCGGGCAACTCAATGGCAGGTTTTGAAACTTTTCGCGGCGGCGCGGCGTGAAGATCGGGTTCGGTTGAAATGGCGACAGGTTGCGCGGCGGCGACGGCGCAACGGATTTCGTCCGCAGTTGCGCCCGCGCGTGTCCAGTCGTTCGCGTCTTTGTGCGACGCTGGCGTGACGACCTGAAACGTCTTGCGCCCGGAATTGGCGGCGATGGCGGCAAGCCACTTCGCGCCGGCATCGTCATTCTGTCCAAACGCATAGACCACGGCATCCGTGGCGCACAGGCCCGCGAGCAAGCGTGCGTTGCCCGCGCCGCGCGTGGCGATGGCGGCGGTGTCGGCCAGCGGTTGAACGTGATGGTGCAGACAGTCCAGCACGGCCAGCAAATCCCATTGCGACTCGAAAGCAAAAATGGTTTTGGCGGTCGCAATGTCACCGATGATCAATGGCGCGGTGCGCGTGCCGGTGGGGTGGTAACGCCACGAGCCATCCGCCAATCGGTAATGACAGCCGATGACGTTGCCCTGCGCGTCATGCACGGGGAACGCGACGAACTCGCTGCCAAACAAGCCGATGAGATTTTTAGCGTGCAGCCAGTCCACAAACTCCGGAGTGTAGCTGCGGCTCTCGGCAAGCTTGGCGCGATGCTCCGGCGTGAGAGTGGTGACGCAGGCGGGCCAATCGAATGGCGATTGAATGTTTTGATTCATAAACCAATGTGTGCAGCTAAACAGAGATGAAGGGGCGAACTCCGAAATGCTATTTATAATAGGCGTTTGAATTCACGAATGGCGTCTCCCAGCGAGAGGCCGCGTGCTTTGGCGAGAAAGTCAATCACATCGCCACCTTCATCAGTAGCGAAATCACGCCATCGCATACCATCAGCGAAGATGCTGAAACTAGGTTTGTGGTCGTCACGCCAAGGGCACCGGCAGGACTTAGCTGGCTGTCCGGGCAGACCGAGCAATTGCCACAATTCTGGGATACGAAGGCGTTGCTTCATGTCATGTAGCGTTTCCCGTTTCACTGCACACCTCCGGGCTGATGGCTGGCAGTCTGTGTTTCCATGAAACGAACGAATTCCGATTCGCGGCAGAAGATTTTCGCGCCGACCTGAAGCGTGGGCAGGCCATTCTTGCGCCAGCGCCATGCGGTCGTGCGCGAGATACCATAGCGCCGGAGGAAAAAATCCAATGGCATCGGACAATCCTTGGGATCGTAGGCTTGAGACATAAAATTATCTCACCTCCAATCCTTGAGCGTGAACGGTCAGGTTTTCCCGGATGTGGCGGAGAATTTCCCGGCGGGGAAAACGCACCATCTTGGCGGTCAATTTGACAAATGAAATGCGCCGCTGGCGCATTAAATTGTCAATACTCCTTGGCGAGCAACCGAGCAATTGCGCGGCTTCGGCCTTGGTCAACAGTTCCGGCTCGATTTGCTGTGCCGCCGTGCCGGGTGCGGGATTTTCGATGTTTGGCATATTTCCAACGCGCGTTTGCAACTGCGGGGCGTTGGATGCGTGTCAATCGCTTCACCAGTGCCAACTGGTTGTCCAACGCGCTCCGCGAGGTCGCATTTGCGCGCTGGTGCAGTGAAGCAAAAACGATGAGACGCACTCCGAAACGCTATTTGAAATAGCGTCAAGAATCGGAAACGGATGTGGTTGGCGACGGCGAATTGGGTTTACCGGGGAAAGTTTTCTGGATAAAACCCGTGCCGGCGAGAGGAGCGTCCATCACGCGGTAGGTGTTCTGCCAATCTGCGCCGCGCTGTGCCCAGCCTTTTTTCTGGTTGGGCATAGGCTGGCCTTCATGCCAGTTGTCCGCCTTCAAATGGATTTTTTCAAAGCTTTCCTGCAAGGCTTCATCGAATGGCGCACCTCCTCGCATGAGGTCTTCGACGGTCAACAAAATGTCCCATTGCAGCGCACTGCCAAATATGTCCGGCTCACGAGCGGGAAGATTTTCCGCCAGTCGGTTGTATAACCACGCTGCCAAGCGACGCGCTTCCATGCGCGTGCGTATGGAATTGGGAACGGCAAAGACGCGGTAATCTTCCGCCAGTTCATCGAACATGAAAGCGCGTGCCGCATCCTCTTGACTCATGTGGTTCTTGGCGAGGGCGGGAAACAATCTCCAACCTTTGAAAAAATTGGTTTCATGCTCTTCCGGTGCATCGGTTCGACAGTTGGTGAGTGGATTTTTTCCCCGGCTGTCCCGCTGCCGCCAGAGCCAGCAGAAAATTCGTCTGAATCCCGGCGGTGCATCGCGCCAAGAATCGTTGATCGTGAACGGGCCATGAGATGCGTGATAGTCCCGCCATTCTTGGATGCCATTTACCTTGCTACCGCGCAGGCGAGAATCTGCTGGAATTGTGAACGTGATGATTGGCCCTCGCATCATCGGCACACATCCAGCAATGTTCCGTCGGCTCTCCGCATCAAATTCACCATATGCCTCAAATGTCTGCCAGTGGGCCGCGTCGGTCGGGTCTGGTTTGCTGCCGCTTTCAAGTTTTATCAGTTTGGTCGGCACAAACTGCTTTCCGGTCACGTCAACGCCATCTTCAATGACAGTGTGGTGAATCTCAAACCACGGATCGGGGACAAGCCATTCGAGAGCGCAACCCGCAAACTCGTGATGGCGTTTTAGCGTTTTGACCAAGCCATCGGCGGCAAACCATGCCTGTCCGATTTTGCCTTGTTCTTTTGTGGCTCGGTCAAGTTGTTGGAGTTTGCGAACAGCCCGACCAAATTTCTCATTACGCCGCAGCAGTTCCCAAATCTTCGCCGGGATGCGTTCTGCATCCGGCAAAGACGCACGGCATGGATTGTCCGGGTGTTGCGGCTCGTGTGCCATAGGTAACAATCAGATTTTACCCGTGTGCGCAGGTAACGCAATATGCGCGATGGTGCGAAACCATCCGCCGACAGCCTAGCCTGATCCCTGGCCGCGCGCATTGATGCGGAAATGTTGGGCAAGGTAGGCGTCCACTTCGGCTTTGGGAAAACGAACGATCTTCGACGTGAGTTTGATAAACGGCAGGCGACGCTGCCGCATGAGATTGTCAATCGTCCGCCGGCTGACGTTCAAGCGCCACGCCACTTGCGACTTGGTTTCGTAATCCGGTGTGGTGAAAAATCCTGATGGTTCGGCGTCCATGTTAGCACCTCATTTTTTAGCCGGATTCTGTCACGGCGTCGCCGAATGAAGGTGTGCGACGCGCACAAGATGGATTGGTTCGGTGACGCCAAAAGTTCACGCGCCGGAAGCCTAGAGGCAAAATCCCGGAGGCGGCGGGCGGGTCAATTTGGAGCGCAGCAGGGTGAAGGGGCGAGCAAGAGATTGACGCGACCGCCGACGCCACACAATCGAACCGGCTTCCGCGCGTCATTTCCCCGGACTGGTCGCGGACTGAACGCGGACGCCGGATAAGGCTCTCGCGCGGCGATTCCGCGTCTGAACCGCGATCTCATGGCGGACGCAAAAAATTAGCTTGGTAAGGGGTAACGCGTGCCTTGGATAAAACTGTGAGATTTGAGGTCGAGCCGGCTGGCGTCGAGATCAGAGATGGACTTGGGCAAAACCAGCGCGGCGGACACGGCTTGAATCATTTTAGCGCGGCTATTCACGAAATGGTTGGCTGGCCGTTCCGGTTTGAAATCGAACCGGCTTCCGCGCGTCATGTCCCCGGATTGGTCGTGGACTGAATACGGACGTGGACTGGCCGTGGACGCTGCGCGATTGTGGACTGACTGCGGGTGCGGACAATTCGCGGACATGGACAATTCGTGGCTGCGGCTGCGGTCGTGGACTGGACACGATCACGGACTGACTGCGGGCGGGACTCGGACGCGGACTGGACACGGACACGGTCGGCTGACCGGATTTTGGCGCGGACATTTCGCGGCCAAAGCGCGACCGTTGCGCGGACGCAAAAACCTCATTTTGATGAGGAGTAAGGCGTGTCCTGGGTAAAAACTGAAAATTTTCAGTTGCGATGCAGGTTCAAAATCTCGGCAGGCTCGCGCAGACCAGCAACAGATTTTGGTGCGAGTATGGTCGTTGCCGTGACGGTGCTACCATTACTCTTCGCTTTGGGAGGCATTACACCGAACCATTCTTTCGCTTCGTCCTCGGTGGTAAGTTCGCGGTAATGCCGGAAGATCATCTGCGGACTGTTGCCAGCTTCGAGCGAAGTTTTCGCGGCGTCCTGGGTGACGGCAAGGCGGTAACTGCAAAAGGAATGGCGCAGGCCATTGCGCTTCCATTTGAACTTGGTTTTGATACCGGTGGCGGTGCGGGCCTGATTCACGGCGGCGGTAAGGTCATAATAAACGCCCTTGTCACCCGAACGGACAACGACATGGCCTTCATCCTTTGCACGCGGTTGCAACCATGCAACAGCGGCATCGCATAGCGGCACGAGGCGACGTTGCGCGGTCTTGGCGTTGTCGGCGGTGACTTCAACAAACCGGCGCTTGAGATTCACGTCGCGCCAGTCGAGCCGGAGAATTTCCGCGCTCCGCAGACCGCAGAACCCACCGAAAATCAGCCACGGAATCAGCGAGGCCGGAGCGGAGGAGAACAGTTCGCGCAGTTCGGCAGGCGTGAAAATCAGCGTGGGGCTGGCCGTGACTTCGGGGCGTTCCACGGCTTCGATTTCGTCGAGCAGGTCGCGCGGGGCGTATTTGCGGCGCACGGCGAAATGCAGCAGGGCGCTGACATGGCGGAGTTCATTGAGCTTGGTGCGGTTGCTGGTGGTCAGGCCGTCGAGCCATGTTTGCAGCATCTTGCCGGTGACATGGGCGACAGGGATTTGGAACAAGTTGCCAAAGCGCGTCATGCGCAGGCGGATGTCGCGCAGGTGGGCTTCGCTCTTGGACGCCTTCTCCTTGGCAGCGATGTATTCGGCGACGAGTTGCGGCAAGGTGCGGGATTCGCGGACGGTGTGATTGCGGCGGACAAAATCGGTGACGGCTTCGCGGAGTGACACGCCCGGCGGCAGGAGCTTCATCACCTCGGCGTATTCGGCCACGGCGAGATTCAACTGGCGACCGAGCGGACGCAGGGTATCGAGGGCTTGCAGGTAATGTGCGCGATCCAGCGACGTGAGCCGAAGCACCTGACCTTCACCGTTGGCGAGTTTTGTCGCGGCGAGTTCGGCTTCCTGCTTGGCCTCATCCAAGTCCGAGAACCGTTTCTTGACCCGTTTCGCGCCGTCGTAGTAAGCGAGGGTGAATTGGTGGTAGTTCGTTCCGTTGACGCGGTTTTTGCCCGCGTAAATTTTGACGGTGACGTTGCCGCGCTTGGTGACGAGCGGCTTTCCGGGGCTGGGCGACGATTGCGTTTTCATGCGCAATAATGTCCCCAATCTGTCCCCAAAAGTCAAGCACTATCACAAAACGCCACAAAACACTGGCGGAAGGGGTGGGATTCGAACCCACGTTAGGATTGCTCCTAAGCCTGATTTCGAGTCAGGTGCCTTCAACCACTCAGCCACCCTTCCGCACAAATGCTCTGAAGACTCGATGCGCTGCGTTTCTGACAAATATATTGTGCGCGCGTTTGCATCGGGGGCAAGCTCATTCGCGATGCCGGCCGGGCGCAACCCGGCTCTGATTTCGAGCCAACCCGTGCTGTTCGTTTCGGGCGCCAATGTTTTTCAGCTTGCGCAATCGGCTGGAGCGCCTACTTTTTTCGCGTTATACAAATAATGAACTGATTTTATGAAAACAAAACTGATGATTATAGTGTTGATGGCGTCGCTCTTGGCGTTTGGCAACGGATGTTTGTTGCTCGGGTTGGGCGCGGCGGCGGGCGCGGGTGCGGGCGGTTATGCCTGGGTTAACGGCGAGATCAAAACCACCGAGGGGGCCTCGCTGGACCAGACCTGGAACGCCACGCTCGCAGCGATGAAGGACTTGGAGTTCCCCGTGACGGATCAGGCAAAGGATGCCTTGGAGGCCAATCTGACGGCGCGCAACGCCAGCAATACCAACATCAGCATCAAATTGAAAAACCTGTCCAATGCTTCAACTGAAATCCGCATTCGCGTTGGCACGTTCGGCGACGAAGCCCTGTCGCGCACCATTCTCAACAAGATAAACAGCCGCCTCCAAGCGGGTTCCTAGCGCAACGGATGCGGAAATTGCCGGCTCCGGTGACGCTTCGGTCGGCCCGCAGGATTTGTCATCGCGGCTTCGACTGCCAGAGCCGCAGGTGAAGGTTGAATTGACTTGCCGTTCATTTTTACTCCGCCAAAATGGGTAAAATTCAAATCGTGCGGGTTGGTTGACAGACTAAAGCCAATGTAGCTCAGTGGTAGAGCAACGGTTTCGTAAACCGTCGGTCGCCGGTTCAATCCCGGCCATTGGCTCCACTTTTAACTGTGGGTGCAGTAAGAAGTTATGAAAGCGACAGGCGCGAGTGCCAGCAAAAGTGCCAGCAGGATTTAACTCTGGCGAATTCTGCGAAACTCCCACCTGCTCCCTACCTGAATCGGAATCAGATGTTGTAACCTCATCGCTGTGAAAAACAGTTATGAGACAGCAATTCCGACTCTACCGCCGCAAAAAAGGCGGACGGTATTACCTTCACAATGATCTGACGGGCAAACAGGAGAGTTTGCAGACCAGTGACCGCGCGAAGGCGATACGGCTTTTGCACGCAAAAAACGAGGCCGGGCAGCAACCGGCCATCAATCTGCAAATCGCCCGCGCATATTTGGCGGCCACTGATCCGCAGATTGCCACCCGCAACTGGCAGTTCGTCATGGACGAAACCGCCAAGCTCAAACAAGGCCCGACTCAGGACCGCTGGGTGCGGGCAATGCGGGACAAGGCGTTCGACTCCATCCGACAATTTCCCGTTTTGGAAACCCGCCCGGAACATTTCCTGCGCGTGTTGGAATGCGGCACCGTTTGCACGAATATCTTCCTGCGACGGCTCCAAAACTTCGCCCTCGATATGTCCTGGCTACCGTGGCCGGTATTGCCCAAGAAGCGTTGGCCGGTAATCCAGTTCAAGGATAAACGCGGCATCACCTGGGAGGAGCATCAAAAAATCCTCGCCGGTGAAAGCAACACGGAATTGCGCGATTATTACGAACTGCTCTGGCACTTGGGCGGCTCGCAAACCGACATGGCTTCATTGCGCGCCGAGGATGTTGATTGGACAAACCGAACGATCTCCTATGCGCGTATGAAAACAGGAACCCAGGCGATGATTCATTTTGGCGACAGCGTCGCCGAGCTTCTGCAATCACGGCCAGCGACGGGGTATCTTTTCCCTCAGATTGTCCAGTGGAAGGAATCCGACCGTGCAAAAGCGTTTATTCGTCGGCTCCGATTGATTGGTGTTTCCGGTGTCTCTTTGCACAGCTACCGTTACGCATGGGCGGAACGCGCCAAGACGTGTGGTTTTCCTGAACGATTCGCACAGGAAGCGCTCGGTCACGGGAGCAAGGCCGTTGCACGGGCGTATGCGAAAAAGGCCAAGGTTCTGATTCCGTCCTTGGAGGAATACGAACAGAAAATTGTGCCGCTGACGAATTTGACGCGGCGTGCGCCTGTCTGTATGGAACAACCAGCAATAACAAACGCATAACCGGAGGAAATCACATGAACTTGAATCCTGCCACAGTGCTCGACCCCGTATTCCATTTTCTTGATTGGATCATCGCAGAATGGGGAGTTTATCTGTTTCTCGCGTTCGTCTGGCTGTCGGTGTTGGTGCTGGCCTGGGTGTTCACCGGCGGGTTGCGCCGGAAATTCCCCAATCAACCGCACGTTGGCGCCGGCATCGGCATTATTATACAGCCACACACACCACCTTCGCCACCACCACTAATCATCATTCATGAATATGACCCGCCGGATGGTGGCATGGATTAAACCAGATGTTCTGTGAAGGATGATGCTTCGGTCGGTCGCTTGGTTCTTGCTGGCTCTCGGCTATGGAATTTGCATCGGCCATTATTGGATTCATTGAGCTTTGCTCACGGGCGCAGTCGCGCGGGCAAGAACGCGCGCCAATCCAGATTCCATTGTATGTCGCCGGTCGTCGCGTCAAGGTAGTCACCCATTAGCGTGAGCGGTCAATAGCAAAAAAGCGTCTCCTTCAAACAGCCTTTTTATTAAAAGCTGTTTTTGTCTTTGGCCGACGCGGACGGCGTTCAAGGCGTGATTCGTTCCTGTCG
>Ga0181530_10000577_pt1 | contig 47003 bp, 42 predicted proteins | sample PEATcosm2014_Bin_42_FD_119769 | JGI IMG/M metagenome (GOLD analysis project Ga0181530, IMG submission 119769) | Peatland microbial communities from MTU Mesocosm Facility, Houghton, MI, USA - PEATcosm2014_Bin10_60_metaG | ecosystem: Environmental > Terrestrial > Soil > Wetlands > Peat | place...
GAACTCGTGCAGGCACTGGTAGTCGCCGCCGGGCTCGTGCAGGTGGCTGGCTTCGTCGGGCATTTTTCTCGGTCCCCCCTCGGGCTGTTTGGTGGCGGGCATGAGGCGTCAGGCGGGAGGGGAGTGCAAGGGGAGGGGGGATGTCTGGACGTTCGCTTTCGTGTCGAGTCTCGACCCAAGGCAGTCGCTCCAGGCCGCCTCACCGTCACTCAAATGCAAACGTTCGACCAATTCCGGCGGTGCATCGCCCTACCTCTGGCAACCCTTGCACCAGGGTGCCGCGGAGAGAACAATCAGCAGTGAAGCAATGAAATCGCGGTCGCGCCGCGAAGGGGAGAGAATTCCATGGACCTCGGATTGCAATTCAAGCATGCGATCGTGACCGGCGGCAGCCGGGGCATCGGCAAAGCCATCGCGCGGGAATTGGCGCGCGAAGGCGTCGATGTGGCGATCGTGGCGCGCAACAAGGAGGCTCTCGAAGCGACGGCGCGGGAGCTGGGAGCCGAAACGAACCGGCGGATCCTTCCCCTCGCGGCCGATGTCACCAGCAAGGAGCAGGTGGACCGCGTGGTCGCCGAGGCGGCACAGCAACTGGGCGGCCTGCACATCCTGGTCAACAGCGGGTCCTCGCCAGGCGGCTCGGCCACCGCGACCGGCCCGATCGAAACCGTCATCGACGAGGATCTGATACAGGATTTCAACGTGAAGTATGTCGGCGCGCTGCGCTGTTGCCGCGCTGTCATTCCGTTCATGAAGAAGGAGGGCTGGGGCCGCATCATCAACATCAGCGGTGCCAACGCCCGCAACGCCGGCAATCTCAGCGGCGGCGCACGCAACGCCTCCCTTGTGCACCTGACCAAGACGCTGGCGGTGCAAATGGGCCGCCATGGCATCACGGTCAATTGCATCCATCCGGGCACGACCCGCACCGAGCGCACGCCGCGCTTGCTCGCTGCACGCGCCGCCCAACTGGGCGTATCGCCGGAAGAAGCGGAGCGTCAGGATTTTTCCCCCGACTCGCCGCGCGGCAATGCCATCTGCCGCATGGTGGATGCCTCGGAGATCGCCTTCGTCACGGTGTTCCTGGCCTCGGATAAGGCCTGGGCGGTGTCCGGCGAGCTGGTCGCGGCAACCGGGGGAGCCGGGCGGACGGTGCACTACTAGGCCGCACTCATAGCAGGTCCCGTTGACAGCCACCGGCGCGTCGCGCTCCACGCCGCGCCCGTCACTCTGGGCAATCCGGTCGCAATAACGGACAATGGGTCGCAAAGACAGGAGGACGGCCGTGCCGGTCATCGACGTTCAGGTGCATCCCTTCGATCGAAATCATCCCGGCCGTCCGTGGGCCAGTCCCTCGCACGGACTCGACTCCGCCACGGGCGAGGAAATGGTCGCTGCCATGAACAGTGTCGGCGTGGACGGCGCGATCATGGTGTCGTCGTTCAGCGCCTATGAGTATGATCCGAGCTACGCGCTCGAGGTTTACAACACCTGGCCGGACAAATTCCGGGTCGTGACGCCGGTGGACGCGACCGATCCGGCGATCGACGATGTGGTGGCAAGATGGGCGGCGACGCCAGGCGCGCGCGGCATTCGCATCCGCATGCGCGAGGGCCTGCCGATGGACGCCGACCATCCCGGCCTGAACCGCGCGTTCGCCGCTGCCGCCAAACATGGCTTGCCGGTCAATTTGCTTTGCTGGGGCATCCTGGACAAAGGCCTGCCGCACATCCAGCGACACCCCGACACAGTCATCGTGATCGACCATCTCGGCCTGCTGCAACCTGCGCGCCCGCCGGTCCCCGCTGACGTCTGGGCCGATCTGCCGAAGCTGCTCGCGTTGGCCCAATACGCGAATGTAAGGGTGAAGGTCAGCGGCGCCTGCACGATGTCGCACCGTCCATTCCCGTACGACGACATCTGGGGTCCGGTGCTGCGGGTCATAGAGGCGTTCGGGCTGGATCGTTGCATGTGGGGCACCGACTGGACGCGGACGATCGGCATGCTGACCTACGCGCAGGGCGTCGCGCCGTTCCGCGACACCGATCGCCTGTCCGAGAGCGACAAGGCGGCGCTGATGGGCGGAACGTTGCAGAAGGTCTACAAGTGGTGACTCGGCCGCGACGAACCGGCTGCGTCGTACCCTGACGGCTACAACAATGGTCGAATAGGTCAGAAGGCGGCTATGGCACTGCTCATTGTCGATCTCGACAAACATATCGGCAACGCCAAGGCATGGCGCGACACATTCGGGGAACAGCTTCCCGATCTGGAGATCCGCATTTGGCCTGATGCCGGAAACCTGGCGGATATCGAATATCTCGCCTTCATGCACCCCGATTTCGATTCCCTTCCCGTTTTTCCGAATTTGAAAGCCATGTTCAGCCGTTCCGCCGGTGTCGAGTCCTTCGTTCTACATCCAAAGCTGCCGAAGGCCCCGCTATGCAAGGTCGAGCCGCCAGGCGGCGATCCGATGATGACGGAATATGTCGTCATGCATGTTCTGCGTTTGCATCGCGACATGCCCGGGTATCAGGCGGCTCAGGCCAGGCGGGAGTGGCGCCGCACAACGATCGTGCGGCCCGAGCAAAGGCGTGTCGGATTCCTCGGCTTCGGCATGATGGCGAAGGCGCCGGCGCTCGTGTTGAAGTCGCTCGGGTTCAAGGTCTCGGCCTGGGTGCGAAACCCGAGGGCGGAAGCTGACGTTCCGATCTGGCATGGCCCCGGCCAACTGGAGCAATTTCTGCAGCAGACCGACATCGCGGTCTGTCTGTTGCCGCTGACGCGGGAAACCGAGGGCATATTCTGCGCGCGTACCTTCGCCATGATGCCGCGCGGGGCGATGCTGGTGAATGTCGGGCGCGGCAAGCATGTGGTGGATGCGGATCTGATCGAGGCGCTCGATTCGGGGCAGTTGTCATACGCCGCGTTGGACGCGCTGTGGCCTGAGCCGCTGCCGCCGACAAGCCCGCTCTGGCTGCATCCCAAAGTTACCGTAATGCCGCACGTGGCACGGCGGCCGACCGTTGCGCAACTCGTGACCGAGATCGCGGCGAATATCCGCAGCGTCGAGGCGGGCGGGCGGCTGTTGCAGGAAATCGACCGCACAACGGGATATTAGCCCGACTTGCCTGTGGCTGGGTCGGCGTGTCCCTTGCCTCGGGCGGCGGTTTCGGTTTGAAAGAGACTAACCCGATCGTGGGATCAATCAACAACACCAGAGGTGGGACCATGCGAGCGAACAAGATCAAGCAGATGTGGCGTGCCGGGCAATGCGCGACGCTGGGTTGGCTCTCCGTGTCCCACGGGTTCACGGCCGAGGTCATGGCGCGTCAGGGCTTCGATGCCCTGTGCGTCGACCTGCAGCACGGCACCGCTGAAATGAAAGACGTCCTGCCGATGCTGCAGGCGATCTCGCAGACCGACACGGTCCCGGTCGTGCGGGTTGCGTGGAACGAGCCCGCGACCATCATGAAGGCGCTGGACCTTGGCGCGATGTGCATCATCGTGCCGCTGGTCAATACCGCCGAGGAAGCCGCGAAGGCGGTGGCCGCGTGCCGCTACCCGCCCGTCGGCATGCGCTCGTCCGGGCCCGTGCGCGCCGTGCACTACGGCGGCGCCGACTACCAGGCCAAGGCCAACGACGAGATCGTCATCATGGCCATGATCGAGACGAAGGAGGGCATCGCCAACCTCGATGCCATCTGCGCCACGCCCGGCCTCGATGCCGTCTACATCGGGCCGGCCGACCTGTCGTTCGCGCTGGGTCTGGCGCCGCGCGGCGATAACCCTGACCCGCTGCATCTCGCCACCTGCGACAAGATCCGGGAGACAGCGCATAAGCACGGCATCAAGTGCGTCATGCACTGTGCCGGTGCGGCGTTCGCGGCGGGCGCGGTGAAGCGCGGCTTCGACATGGTGATGCTCACGTCCGATGCGTCGTGCATGGTCGCCGGCGCACGCATGCAGCTCGACGAGCTCAAGGCCAAGACGGCCTGAGGATGGTGGCATCGCCGCCGGGGACCTCGATCCGCGATCTCACAGAGCGCGATCGAGGCCGCGGAGAAGACTGAACAGGTGTCCGGCGTCCAACGCCGCGACAGATGAACCAAAGGGAGCATGCAGTGGCACGTCGGGATGAATTCAAGGCGGACACCAAGGATTTGTTGGCCTAGCGTGTCGGAATGCGCTGCTGAAATCCAAATTGCCGGCAAACCGACCCACCACCGCGGTCCGCTCCGTTTGCGCGCGCACAATAGCCTGCTGCATGATATTCCTCCGTCCAACGAAGCAGGAAAACGCGCTTGTTGATGAGCACCGACCGCATCCTGGTCAGTCATGTCGGCAGTCTGCCGCGCGCCGAACGATTGACCGACCTGCTGATCCGCCAGGAAGCCGGCGAGGCGATCGATACCGCCGAACTCGCCCGCGAGGTGGAGACGGCAACCGCGCATGTGATCGGCAAGCAGGTCGAAGCCGGCGTTGACGTGGGCAACGATGGAGAACAATCGCGCGTTGGATTCCAGACCTATGTTCCGCGCTGCCTGTGCGGCTTCGGCGGCGAGTCCAAACGTCCGCCGGCGCGGGACCAGCTTGAATTCCCCAGCTATGTCCGGCAGTCCGCGGCGCGTTTTCCGCACATGGCGCGCGCCATGAACGCGCCGGCTGCGCTGTCGGATGTGCGGTATGTCAACAGCGCACCGATCAAGCAAGACGCCGCAAGGCTCCAGCGCATGGGCGGGCGGTTCAGCGAATGCTTCATGACCGCGCCGTCACCGGGCATCGTCGCCACGACCATGCTCAACCAGCATTACGACAGCCACGAGGCCTATCTGGTCGCCCTGGCGAAAGCGCTGGCCAACGAATATCGGGCCATCCACGACGCCGGCCTGATCCTGCAGATCGACGCGCCCGACCTGGCGATGGAGCGGCATCGGTTCTTCGACGGTCTGACCGACGCTGACTTCCTCCGCCAGCTCGAACTGCATGTCGCGGCGATCAATCTGGGCATCGAGGGCATTCCCCGCGACCGCATCCGGCTGCATGTCTGCTGGGGCAACAATGACGGGCCGCATATCTACGACATCGCGATGGCAGCCATCCTGCCGGAGCTGTACCGTGCCAATGTCGGAGCCCTTTCGATCGAGTTCGCGAATCCCCGGCACCAGCATGAATACGATGCCCTGCGCGACAATAAGCTGCCCGCGCATATGCTGCTGATGCCCGGTGTTCTCGATACCACAACGAATTTTGTCGAGCATCCGGAACTTGTCGCCCGACGGCTCGAGGAAGCCGTGGCCGTGGTCGGCGACCGTGAGCGGGTGATCGCCGGAACGGACTGTGGCTTTGGCACTTTCGCCGGCCGCGAATACGTGGCGGAGGAGATCGTCTGGGTGAAGCTCGCCGCAGCCGCTGAGGGGGCGCGCATCGCGTCGCGCCGGTTGTGGGGCCGGGCTGGCGAGTGATTGCGCCTTGGCCGAAGATTGCGGCCATCCGCCGAGCGGCCCGTCCTGACCGGCAGCCCGGCACGCAGACCGCCTCGCCCCGCACCGTGTCGAAACCTCCGCCCCGAGGGCCTAGTAGAAAACCAAAGTCCGAACCTCGATGCTCTCGCGCGGCGGCGCGTCATCGGGCGTTTGCGGGTCCTCGAACGCCCCGTGCGCCGAGAAACGCGCCGGGCCCGAACGTGCTGAGTCGAAGCAGCGGATCAGCACCGCCTCGTCCGGCTGCATCCTTGGGAAATAGTACCAGCGCTGGTTCGGATTGTAGGTGATCGCGTAGGTCTCGCCGGTGCGATCGGGATAGCGCAGCTCGGAAGCGACAAGGTTCTCGGTCTCCAGCGTCTCGGCGTCGCACAGCGCCAAGGGCGAGCGCAGCAGCGGGCCAACGATCGGCCGCCAGACATTGTTGATGGCGAAGCGGTGCTTCAGCAGTTCCTCGGCCTCGTCGCCCATCAGGTCGCGCACGCGCTGTGGCGCCGACCAGGCGGTGTAGTCATTGTGGACCCGACCGGCCGGCAGCTTGACGCCGCTGCCTTTGACCGCGGCCTTGGCGGCATTGCGCACAATATGGTCGAACGCGACGACCCGCCTGGCCCCGGTTGCCTCTTGCATCAGCCGCTCGCACTCGGGGTAGTAGACCGAGGTGATGATCGTCTCGTCGTAGAGATCGGTCGCCGCGGTCCGGTGGTGCAGCAGGACGAAGCCCTCGCGGTCGAGCGACAGCGCGTCGTTGACCGGGCGCGCATCGTGGACGGTGACCTGGTATTCAATCATCTGCCCGTTGCGGGCCGGCATGCCCGGCGGCGGGTCGTAGTTGTACGAAAAGGGCTTCTCCGCCATGGGCACCATGAAGTTCAGCGGCGCCACGACGCCTTGCAGATCCACGCGTGTCATACCATCCATGGCATCCTCCATTGGCGGACGTTGCCCGTCCGCGATTTCGCCAGACCTGACGGCAATTCTACACGCTCAATTGCTGCTCCGAAAGCCGGCGCGCCGGGCGTAGGGACATCCAACAAATCGGTCGGTATCAAACCGGCGCGCGGCTCCGAAATTGCGGACCGATCATGCCGCGGTCGGCGCAATCCCGGCGCACCGGCCGCGCCGACTGTGTGGTTCGCGAAAGTGGCAAGGATTCAGCACGGAGAAAGCGCGGAGGGCACGGTGAACAAGGAGCTTGCGTGCCACCCCGACAGTCGGGGCGGCAGACGGCCTCCGTGCCCTCCTCGCTTGCTCCGTGCTAAGAATCTTGCTGCATTGCCCAGGCACGTGCGCCGTCATCACCCTTGGTCTCCACGACCCCAGGGAATTGCGGAAAGTCGAGCCAGGTCAGCGGGCAGTGTCACGAATGCCCCGGTGCTTCCGTCGCATCGCGGTGCTATTTGTCTCCAACGATTGTAGCTCCAGTCAACCCGGTTCAAGCCGCCCATTGGCGTTCCTACCATCGACGGGTAGAGAAAAGCATCGCTGCCCACCGCAACCTTTCGGGCATAGCAAAGGACCGCACATGCTGCACAACAACCGGATCGCCGCCATCACGCCCGAGGTCGTCGCTTGGCGCCACGCCATCCACGCCAACCCCGAACTCGGCTTTCACGAGCACCGGACAGCCGAGTTCGTCGCCCAACAGCTTCGCTCGTTCGGCCTGGAGGTGCACGAGGGCATCGCCGGCACCGGCGTCGTCGGCACCCTGCGCTGCGGCTCCGGCACCCGCGCCATCGGTCTGCGCGCCGAACTCGACGCCCTGCCGATCACCGAGCGGTCCGGCAAGCCCTACGCCTCCCGCAACCCCGGCGTCATGCACGCCTGCGGCCACGACGGCCACGCCGCCTCCCTGCTCGGCGCCGCCAAGCTGCTGAGCGAACAACCCAACTTCGACGGCACCGTCCACTTCGTCTTCCAGCCGGCCGAAGAAAACGCAGGCGGCGGCACGCGCATGATCGACGCCGGCCTGTTCGACCGTTTCCCCGTCGAGGCGATCTACGCCGTGCACAACTGGCCCGGCCTGTCGCTCGGCACGATCGCCACCCGCGTCGGTCCGATGATGGCCGCCGTCGATAACTTCGAACTGCGCTTCACCGGCACCGGCGCCCACGCCGCAATGCCGCATCTCGGCGACGACCCGATCCTGGCCGCGGGAGCGTTCGTCGGCTCGGTGCAGCGCATCGTCAGCCGAGCGGTCGATCCGCAGACGCCGCTGGTCGTCAGCATCACCCAGATCCACGGCGGCAACGTCGGCAACGTCGTGCCGGGCGAGGTCTGGTTGCAAGGCACCTGCCGCTTCTTCGAGCCGACGCTGTCGGAACTCTGCGAACGACTCATCGGCGACATCGCCCAAGGCGTAGCGGCGGCGCACGGGGTCGCCACGCAACTCGACTACCAGCGCGGCTATCCGCCGGTGATCAACACCGCCGAAGCGGTGGCCTGCGCAGTCGAGGCAGCCGCCTCCGTCGTGGGCCGCGACCAGGTCAGGACCGAGTTCAACCCCAGCATGGGCTGCGAGGACTTCGCCTACATGATCCGGGCGGCAAGCGGCGCCTATACCTGGATCGGCACCGGCGAGGCCGGTCCGGGTCAGGGGCTGCATGGCGACCGCTACGACTTCAACGACGCCATCGTGCCGACCGTGCTGGAGTATTGGGTCAACCTCGTCACGCAGGTCCTTCCCGCGATGCCGGCGCGAACAACCGCATGAGCGCGGCGCTCGTCCGTTTTCGTTAATGGCGCCTGCGTCGTCATGCCGACGCAGGTCGGCATCCATGGTTTTGCCGCGTGCAAGAAAGGCAAGTCGTGGATGGCGCTCCGGAGCCTGCCCCCGGGCACTTGACCCGGTGGCCCGCCATGACGTGGGCGCAGAGCCCGTGCGTCAGCTTCAAGCGGCGCTTTGATCCACGAGCCGCTGTCCGGCGCCGTCATTCGCCTCCCATTGCCATTGCATGACAATCCGCCGCCGCGCCCCGGCGCTTGACCCACATCAAGGCCCCCGTGCCCGCAACGCGCTTCACTCCCGCCCGTCACGCCGGAGGGACCGATGAAAGCTGAGGTGCTGGCCGCGATCGGCGAAACCGGGCTGAGCCGCTCGGCCGCCGTCAACGCTGCCCTGTCAGCCAATGACCGGGTCAAATACTTGCTCTCCCTGCTCCAGATGGCCGCCGCGCATGCCGACCAGCCGGAACAGCCGCCCACCAGCCTGAAGCGCGAGCGGATCGGGTGCGGCATCGACGAGCCATCCCTCGACGCGTTCACCGCTGCCGCCCGCCGCCAGGGCCCCGCCTATCACTTGCCAGGCGCCGACAAGCTGGTCGCCCGCATTGCCCAGGACCTCAAGACGATGGCGGCGCCGGTGCTCGACGCCGGGATCTCCCCCTTCGCCGCCCGCCTGGATGCTGCGTTGACCGCCATCCCGCAGGCCACCGGCGACATGCTGGACGCCGCGGTGCTCGCCGCCATGAGTAGTGCCAGTCCGCCAGAGGGCAGCGATAGCCTGCACAGGTTGGTGATGGACCTGCACAAGCAGCTCAACGTACTGCAAGCCGGCCTCGCCGAGGAGACCATCGACGGCGCCGCCGCCTATGGCCTGGCCGAGCAGGACCGCCCCCGCGTGGCCGCCTTCATGGCCGGCCTCAACCGCACGGCGCGGCTGAAATTCGACCACCCCGGCCTCGGCACCACGGCCACGCGCTGCGGTGGAAAACTGGTGCTGCAGAATGACATCGGCACCACCGACGCGCATGTCGTGGTGATCCATGTCGAGGGCCTGATCCTGCGCGTCACCTACACCGACGTGCATGAGCAGCGGCTGCGGTTTTTCCAGGAGATGTTGGCGAGCCGCTCGCCGGTCTGGGAGACGACCCAGCCGGGCCAGATCGCCGGCGGCGCCGCGTTCCAGCTCACCACCGGGCGCATCGATGCGGCGGACGAGGCGGCGTTGCACGACGCGTTGCAGTTCCTTGGCTCGCGCCTGGTGTTCCTGATCGACTGGAACCGCGCCCGCAAGCAGCTCCGCGCCTTCCTGCCCCGCGCGGCGCGTCTCGCCCTGCTGCACTGGGCGGCGGCGCAGGAAATTGGCCATCGTGGCTTCCTCGAACTCGGCGGCGCGCGGCTGGTCAACCAGGCGATCGAGGCGGCCGACGGCTCGGCGGTGCATTTCGGTGACCGGTTGAGCGATCTGCTCGGCGTGGTCGAGACCGGGCAATTCCTCCGCTTCGTGCTGCGCGCCGCGACCGACTGCCTGATCACGCGCCGCTCGCCGTCGCTCTTGCGCGACCGCATCCGTGCCGAACTGGGGCGGCATTTCAGCAACGAGCGGCGCCGGTTGCTACACTTGGCCGCGGACCATGCGGGACTGATCTTCGAGCTGGCCAGCCTGGTGCGCGACGGCGTGCTGGCGTTGGGGTCGCCGGATGCCGGCCCCGCCCAGGGCCGCGCGCAACAGCGAGCCCGCGGCTATGAGCATGACGCCGACCGGCTGGTGGCGCAGGTCTTCGAGGCGGTGCGCCGTCGCACCGACTACGCGGTGTTCGCCCCGCTGCTGCACGCCGCGGACGATGCGGCCGACGAGTTGGAGGATGCCGGCTTCCTGTTGGCCCTGCTGGCGGAGGCCAACCCGGCCGCGCCCGCGGCGGGACCGCGGCAGACGCAGGTGACAGAGCAATTGCAGGTCCTGGCCGCTCTGGCGCTGGAGGCCACGCAGGAATGGCTGAAAGCGCTGCTGCATGCGGCGCATGCCGAGGACCGCAGCACGGCCGAGGACGCCGACGATTTCCTGGTGGCAATCGACCGCATCGCCGCTCTGGAGCATGCAGCGGACGACGCCGAACGCACGCTGAACGCGACGGCCGTGCGGCAGGCCGCGGATTTCCGACAATTGCACCTCTACACCGCGATCGGCGCCAAGCTCGAGTCCGCCACCGACGCGCTGAAGCGCGCCAGCCTGATGCTGCATGAGCATCTGCTGGGTGAGGTGCTGGGTGCCTGACACCGACCTCTGCTTCATCCTGCCCAACGAGGCGTTGCCGGCAGGCGGCGCGGCTGCGGTCGGCAACAAGGCGTGGAACCTGATGCGCCTGGCGCAGGCGGGCTTGCCGGTGCCGCCCGGCTTCGTGCTGCCGACCGCCTGGTGCCGCGCGTCACGCGACCCGGCCGCACTGCGCCAGACGCTGGCCGCCGGCATCGCCCGACTGGAGGCCGCGACCGGCCTGGGGTTCGGCTCGGCGCGCCGGCCGCTGCTGGTTGCGGTGCGCTCCGGCGCCGCCGTGTCGATGCCCGGCATGCTGGAAACCGTGCTGGATGTCGGCCTGAACTCTCGCACCGTCGAGGGCGTGATCCGGCTGACCGGCAACCCACGCCTGGCCTGGGATAGCGATCGCCGCCTGGTCCAGGGTTATGCCGAAGTGGTGGCCGGCCTGCCACCCGAGCCATTCGAGGCGTTGCTGCGCGCCGCGGTGGCAGGGGAGGGGGCGGAGAGCGAGCGCGATCTTGACCACCGTGCCTTGCGCCGTCTCTCCGAAGCCATGCGGGAAGGCTATGCGGCGCTGGCCGGCGCGGCGCTTCCGGCCGATCCGCTGGACCAGTTGGTCGGCGCGGCGGAAGCGGTGTTCCGCTCCTGGGACGCGCAGAAGGCGGTGGCGTGGCGCCGGCTGAACGGGCTGGACGATGCGGCCGGCACAGCGGTGACCGTGCAGACCATGGTGTTCGGCAACGCCGGCGGCACCTCCGGCGCCGGGGTGGGCTTCACCCGCGATCCCGCCACCGGCGCGCGGACGCTGTATTTCGATTTCTGCTGCAACGGCCAGGGTGAGGACGTGGTGGCCGGGCGTCGCACGCTGGCCGACGGCGACCGGCTGCGCGCGCTGCTGCCGGAGGCTTTCCACGGACTGGAGGCGGTCGCCGCCCGGCTGGAGGCACTGTTCCGCGACGCCCAGGACTTCGAGTTCACCGTGCAGGACGGGAAATTGCTCGTGCTGCAAACCCGCCGCGCCCAGCGCACCTCGCTGGCGGCGCTGCGCATGGCGGTTGACATGGTGGAGGAGGGCTTGGTGACGCCACGGGAAGCGCTGTGCCGGCTGGACGGCCTGGATCTGGCGTCGCTCGGCCGCACGCGTTTCGCGCCGCCTTTACCGGAGCCGCTGACGCACGCGGTGGTGGCGGGTGTGGGTGTCGCGAGCGGGCCGGTGGCGCTGGACGAAGCCGCGGCGGCGCGGTTTGCCGGCGACGGCACACCGGCGATCCTGGTTCGCCCGGAGACGCTGACCGCCGACATCGCCGGCCTGGCCGGTGCCGCCGGCTTGCTGACCGCCGCCGGCAGCCGCACCGCTCACGCCGCGGTTGTGGCACGTCAGCTCGGCAAGGTGTGCCTGGTGGGTTGCATGGATCTGGACATCGACATGGCGCTGCGCCGCTGCCGGATCGGGGGGAAGGCGTTCGACGAGGGTGACGCGGTCAGCGTCGACGGCAATACCGGCGCGATCTATCCCGGCGCATTGTCGGTGCTGACCGAGCGCCCCGAACGCGAGCTTGCCGCGGTGGCGGGCTGGCGCTCGGCCGCAGCGCCCGTGCCGCGCAAGCGTCATCGCAGGCCGACCGCCGATCGGGGCAGCATGCAGCGGGCCTGACATGTGCGAGCCGCCCGAACGATAGACGCTTGGCTGGTTCGCGCAGGCCGCTCCTGCAGGCATGGCCGGGCGTGATCCGGTCATCTGTCGCGACCGCACGGCTGCATCGATGGCCGGGTCACGCCGGCCATGACACAAGGGGCGCACAGGGTCCGTAACCGCTCGCCGCGGAACAACTGCGTCAGTTGACGTGCGGACCGTGCCTAATTCGTCATGGTCCGCGTAGGCGGACCATCCACGACTTTCCTTGATGTGAGCCCCAAAGTCGTGGATGGCGGGCCGGAGCCTGCCCCCGGGCACTTGACCCGGGGGCCCGCCATGACGGGACGGACGATGCTGCGCCGCATGGTGATTCGTTTATTCCTCGGCAGGGGCTAACCGCTCACTCAACGCCGACGGGGCGAAGGTCTGCCATCCTGTCTTGAGTGCACGCCGTGACGTCCTGCCTGCCGACCGGAGCCTGCCCGCGGGCGCTTGACCGCGGGGGGTGGCATGACTGCGCAGGCGCAGCCTGTGGATCGAACTCGAACGCGGCTGGTATCACACTCGTTATGACAGATCGGCGGCTGGCGCCTTCCGGTTTCCCGGAATCACGGGCATGTTCGTGTTTCTCAACGTGATGCCATGGCCCAGCCTGCCTTCCTCTGACAGTCGGAGCGAGCTCAAATGTTCACGATCGACGTGATCACCCTACAGCCCCTCGTCGCCCTCATCGCCGGGATTCTGATCCTCCTCATCCCGCGGCTGCTGAACTTTATTGTGGCGCTCTATCTGATCTTGATCGGCGTGATCGGACTGTTGCCGCACCTTCAGCGCCTGCTGCACTAACACCCGCCGCCCGGCGATTGACGTTCGGCTGGTCCGCACCGGCACTTCCCACATGATGGCCGGTCGATATTCCAATGGTTCTTGACCCCACGGGGCCGCAAGGATGGCCCTTGGGCGGACCCGAGCCGTCGTGCACGCTTCGTCCGAAACCCGTCCGAAAAGTGCACTTGGTATGAATTTGCAACGGGGACCCGCCGGCACAGTTGTATTGACACGACATTCTCCAAGCGGAAATCTGTGTCAGCCACACGAGGAATGCGGATGGTGTGCGACATTGCCAATCCACAAACCGGCTCGGCCGACGTCTCCGCTGCATTGCGGGCGCGGGCGGAACGCGCGCGTGCCCTGGCGCGATGGGTTGCGCATGACGATGCGGCGCAGACGCTCCGCGAGTACGCGGACGAGCTGGAGATGAAAGCCGCGGCTGCGGAACCTCGCACCTGAGATGCTGACCGGGTCCCGTCGCGTCCCGCCCTACGCACCGCGCTGGTCGACGTCGCACACTTATCCGCCGGATCGACGCGCGCGCCCAAGCGACGCAGTGCGCATGAGGGTGATCGGGTTGTCCCGCGGCATAAGGGTGCGGCGTGCCGACCCGATCACCCTCACGCGCACCCTCGGCGCTCGCGCGTCTCGACCTCTCCCGCTGCGTGGGCGAGGACTAGGTTACGCGGCTACGCCAGCGCGCGCGGCCGACCGGCGCCCCGCCACATACCGCACGCCGTCTGCCTCGGTATGCTCTTCATGCGTGGTACCGGCTGGGACGTTGCACGAATCGCCAGGCCCATAGACGCAGCGATCCTCGCCAAAAACCAGCGTGATCGACCCGTCCAGCACAAACAGCCGCGCGTCGAAGTCGTGCGTGTGCGCCGCACGATGCACGTTCGGCTTGATTTCACCCTCGCGAACCTCATAGCCCTCGCGTTGAAGATCGGCTTCGAATTCTGCTCTGTTCATGGTGGATGCCTTGTCCGGGGGGTGGCAGGCACTGTAGGAACGGGTGTGCGCCGTGGTCAATCCGTTGCGAGCCGACCAATAGAGATCAAGCGACTCATTGTACTAAGCGGCAATACCAACGCAGAAACGCTAGTTCTCCTCACTCAATAATCGCTTTAGGTTGGTGATACCTTCGTCTGCCATGGACATCTGCCCGGCAGAGACGAATTTTCCGTATCGCCGCCTGCCTGTCTGTCGCTCAATCCAATCGGTATACCCGCCGCGCGGTGCCGGCGAACAGCGCCTGCTTTTCCTCCGCCGAGGCGCCGCTCGCCAGGCGTTTGAAGGCATTCCACAGCGCCGCCCAGCCGATGCCCATCTTCTCCACCGGGAAGTTGCTCTCGAACATGCAGCGCCGCGGCCCGAACAATTCGATGCAGGTCTCGATATACGGCCGCCACAGCGCCGCCAGTTCCTCCGATGAAGGCGGACGAGGCTGCGCCATGTAATCGGTCGCCGCCAACCGCATCATCATGCCGCCAAGCTTCATGGTCACGTTCGGACACTTGGCCAGCGCGGTCACCGACGCCTTCCACGCCGCGAATACCGCGTCGCGCTTGCCGGCATACGGCCCGTAGCCGAGCGGCCCGCCGCAATGACCCATGATGATGTTGGTGCCCGGAAACGCCCGCGCGAGGTCGGTCACGTCGGCAAGCTGCGGATGGAACACCCAGGCATCCAGCGACAGCCCCAGCGCCGATAGCTTCGCCAGCCCGGCACGGAACTCCGGCCGCGCGTACAACCCCGGCGTCATGTCGGGCGCGCTGTTGCCGATGATCGGATCGGCGTCCCAGCCGCCCGAGTGGCGCACGCCGCGGAACCGTCCCCCGCCGGCGCGGATATGCGCCTCCAGCACCGGCTCGACCCAGTCGCCCTTGGTCAGGTCCGCGTAACCGACGATGCCGGCCGCCACGCGCGTCTTGCCGTAGCCGCCGCTGTCGCTCATCGCCCCGATGCCGGCGACGAACTCGGTCTCGCCGACCGGCCGCATCTCGCGTGGCCCGCTGGCGCGATACATCGAGTGGCACTGCAGGAACACGCTGCCGACGATGTTGTGGCCGGTGCCGCAATCGTCGAGGAACTCGTGCAGCAGGTAGCGCATCGCCGGCACCTGCCACGAATCGCCGGGACCCGGCACGCCGGGGCGGTGCCACAGATGGTGATGTGTATCGATGATCGGCAGCGCGGGATCGAGGACCTGTTCCGGCGGCGCCTTGGCGAGCCACTCCGGCCGCGGCGGCGAGATGCGTCCATACTGCGTGACGGTCTGGCTCATTGGCGTTTTCTCCCGAGGCTGCGGTTGGCTGGATTACCGCATGTCGGAGGCGGCGGCTCAATCCCACCGCCGTTGCCGCGGCAATGCATCCCCTGGCGGCCGCCCGTCTCAACCCCGCCTATCGTGCCCGGATTGACGCCGTGTCTCCGCTGGGCGAAGCTGCAGCATTGTCGATGAGGAAACCGATGACCGCGGCACTGAAGGCGTTCTGGCAGCCTGGATGAACCAGTTGCCTGAAACTCAAAGAGTTTCTCTCGGTCCGTGCGATCGAGTTCGAATCCATCAACGTGCTGGAAGACGCCGCCGGGCTGGCTGAGCTGCGGCGGCTGGGTGCGCGCTCGATTCCCGTGCTGTCGCGCGGCGACGAGTGGGTGTTCGCCCAGAACATCGCCCATGTGGTGAAGTTCCTCGGCCTGAACGAGAAGACCGGGCCGGTGCTGACGCCCGCCCAGTTGGTGGCGCGGCTCGAACGCTTCCTGGACATCGCGCTGCGGATCATCCCGCAGATGCCGGACGACAAGCTGGAAACCGAGGTGCCGAACCGCCCGCGCAGCTATCGCGTGCTCGCGCACCACATGTTCCGCATCGCCGAGACGTTCCTGGAAGTCGCCGCCGGCAATGACCTGGTCTACGAAAGACTGACCGCACGGCCACCGGAGACGATGCGCACCACCGCTGACATCACCGCCTATGGTGCCGACGTGCGCCAGCGACTCGCCGCCTGGTGGAACGCCAAGCCGGACAAGTCGGGCCGCGACCCGATTCAAACCTACTACGGACCGCAGATCCTGCACGAATACCTGGAACGCACGACCTGGCACGTCGGCCAGCACACGAGGCAATGGGTGATGTTGCTCGGTATGCACGGCATTACGCCGGACCGACCGCCGGGCGAGGCCGACTTCGCCAACCTGCCGATGCCTTCCAGCGTCTGGGACGGGTGAAGAGTACGGCTCTCCCGCGCTTCGCGTGGCAGAGGTCAAGGCGCGCAGCGACGAGGGTGAGGGGCGTAACGCACGGAACGACCGTGCGTTACGCCCCTCACCCTGGCCACTCTCGCGCCTCGACCGCTGCCGCTAGCGGGAGAGGGATATCTCCGGCGGCGCGCGCAGCGTTTGCAGGATGACGCAATACCGTTCGGTCGTCGCGATCATCCGCTCCAGCTTGGCCGCATCGGCGTCGCTGTCGATCTCGAACGACAGCGCGATGTCGGTCAGCCCGACCGGCGCCGCGCGATCCACGCCCAGAGTGCCGCGCGCATCCCAATGTCCCTCGGCCAGGACCCGCCCGCTGCGGATTGTCACCCCCATCGCCGTCGCCACCGCCCGCAGTGTCACCCCGGCGCACGCCACCAGCGCCTGCAACAGCATATCGGCGGAGCAAGCCAGCGAGCCGTCGCCGCCGGTCGCCGGATGCAGCCCGGCGCGCACCTCGCCATGCCAACCCGCCACGCCGCAAGCCACGTCTGTCGGGTCGAGTACGGCCTCGGCGCGGGCGGCAACGCGTGCCGTGTCCGGGGCCTCGCGATAACGCTGTTTCAGCGGCGACTGCGCCGCGCGAAGCCGTTCGGCGTTCATTCCTGACCTTCCTCCATCGCGTATCCACGCAACAATCCTGCGCCCCCAACCTTGCGCCGGGGCCGGCGATATGCAAATCAGCCCCCACAGGGATCAATTTTTACTCGGGAGGCGTCCGGGAGGTGAGTGACATCATCCTGGAGACCACAGGCCTGACCAAAGAGTTCAGCGGCTTCGTCGCGGTGGACGACGTGTCGCTGAGCGTTCGCTCGGGTACTATCCACGCCCTGATCGGCCCCAACGGCGCCGGCAAGACCACCTGCTTCAATCTGCTCACGGCCTTCCTGGCGCCGACGCGGGGCACCATCCATTTCAAGGGCCGCGACATCACCGGCATGAAGCCCGCCTTGGTGGCGCGGCTCGGCCTGGTGCGCAGCTTCCAGATTTCCGCCGTGTTTCCGCATCTCACCGCGCTGGAGAACGTCCGCCTGGCGTTACAGCGCGCGCGCGGCGCCAGTTTCGACTTCTGGCGCTCGGAGAAGGTGCTGAGTGTCTATGACGACCGCGCCCACGAGCTGCTGTTCGACGTCGGCCTGTCCAACCACGTTCGCACCGTGGTGGCCGAGCTGCCCTACGGACTGAAACGAGCGCTGGAGATTGCCACCACGATGGCGCTCGACCCCGAGATGATGCTGCTGGACGAACCCACCGCCGGCATGGGCCACGACGACGTGGACCGCATCGTCGAGCTGGTCAAGCGCGTGCGCAACGGCCGTACCATCCTGATGGTGGAACACAATCTATCGGTGGTGGAAGGGCTGTGCGACACCATCACCGTGCTGACCCGCGGCCGTGTGCTGACCGAGGGCGACTACGCCACCGTCTCGAAGAATCCCGACGTCATCGCCGCCTATCTGGGGACGCCGCATGCTTGAAGTGAAGGGACTCAACGCCTGGTACGGCGAAAGTCACATCCTGCATGGCATGGAATTCGAAGTGCGTGAGGGCGAGGTGATCACGTTACTCGGCCGCAACGGGGCCGGCAAGACCACCACGATGAAGTCGATCATGGGCCTGGTGCCGCGCCGCGAGGGCAGCATTCAGTTCCGCGGCGCCGAACTGGCCGGGATGATGCCGCACCACATCGCCCGCCACGGCATCGCCTTCTGCCCGGAAGAGCGCGGCATCTTCGGCGCGTTGTCGGTGACCGAGAACCTGATGTTGCCGCCGGTGGTGGCGCCGGGCGGGTTGGACATCGCCGAGATCTACACGCTGTTCCCCAATCTGAAGGAGCGCGCGCGTACCGCGCACGGCACGCGCTTGTCGGGTGGAGAGCAGCAGATGCTGGCGATCGCAAGGATCCTGCGGACAGGGGCGAAGATGCTGCTGCTGGACGAGCCGACCGAGGGCCTCGCCCCGGTCATCGTGCAGCAGATCGGCCGCACCATCCACGAGATCAAGAATCGCGGCTTTACCGTGCTGTTGGTGGAGCAGAATTTTCGCTTCGCCCAGACCGTGGCCGATCGGCACTACGTGGTGGAGCATGGGCGGGTGATCGACATGATCCCCAACCACAGGCTCGAGGCCAGCATGGACAAGCTGCACGAGTATTTGGGTGTATGATGTCATCGCCCCAGCATTGTCTCCCCCTTCCCTTGTGGGAGCGGGGCGAACACCCGCGGTCGTTGGATGTTCGCACCCCTCCCCCGACCCCCTCCCACCAGGGGAGGGGGAGACAGTCGTGGCAACTCGCTATGACAATACCGCCAGTTTATGATGACCGGCTGGGATGCAAACATCCCGCTTGTTCGGGAGGCAACGGCCTCCACGGAGGATTCCAGGACACGCCATGACCTCTGACCCCTGGAAGGAACCCCTGCCATGACGATCTCCCGCCGAGTTCTGCTCGGCACCGCCGCCGCTGCCACCACCTTGCCGCTGATCCACCGCGCGCGCGCGCAATCGAGCCCGGTCCTCAAGATCGGTGTGCTGAACGACCAGTCCGGTCCTTACATGAACACCGGCGGCGCGACCTCGGTGATCTGCGCCAAACAAGCGGTCGAGGATTTCGCTGCCGCCGCCAAGGGGCTGAACGTCGAGGTTATCACCGCCGACCATCAGAACAAGCCGGACCTCGCGGTCTCGATCTCGCGCCAGTGGTACGACCGCGACGGCGTGGACATGATCCTCGACGTGCCAACATCGTCGGTGGCGCTCGCGGTCCAGGGCGTGACGCGCGAGAAGAACAAGGTCTTCCTCGGTGTCGGCCCCGCCACCACGGCGCTGACCGGCGATCAGTGCTCGCCGAATTTCATCACCTGGGCCTACGACACCTACATGCTGGCGAGATCCACCGGCGGCGCGATGGTCAAGGCCGGCGGAGATAGCTGGTACTTCATCGCCGCCGACTACGCCTTCGGCAAGCAGTTGCAGTCGGACACCACCGACATGGTGAAGGCGGCGGGCGGCAAGGTGCTCGGCTCCACGGCCTATCCGTTCCCGGGAACCTCCGACTTCTCCTCGTTCCTGGTGCAGGCGCAGTCGAGTGGCGCCAAGGTGCTCGGCCTCGCCAATGCCGGGGCCGACACGGTGAACTCGCTCAAGCAGGCGAACGAGTTCGGCGTGAACAAGTCGATGAAGCTCGCCGCACTGCTGATGTTCATCACCGACGTGCACGCGCTCGGCCTGGACGTGGCGAAGGGGCTGCACCTGACCGAGAGCTTCTACTGGGATATGAACGAGGGGACGCGCGCCTTCACCAACCGGGTGAAGTCGAAGACGCCGAACAACTGGCCGAACATGATCCATGCCGGCTGCTATTCGGCGATGCTGCACTACCTGAAGACCGCGCATGACATGGGTGCGGCCGAGGCCAAGAAGGACGGCGTCGCCACGGTCAACCGCATGAAGAAGATGCCGGTGGAGGACGAGTGCTTCGGCAAGACCACCATCCGCGAGGACGGCCGCCACCTGGTTCCGGCCTATCTGTTCGAGGTCAAGTCGCCGTCCGAGAGCAAGGGGCCGTGGGACTACTTCACGCTGGTCGTCACGACATCGCCCGACGAGGCGGCCCGTCCGCTGGCGGATGGGCACTGCCCGTTCGTCGGCAAGGCCTGACAGCGCACGGGCCGGGGAAAACGGGGGAAACCACATGATCATGATCTTCGGAATCCCCGGCCCGCTGCTGTTCGGCCAACTGTTGCTCGGACTGATCAATGGCGCGTTCTACGCCATGCTGTCGATGGGACTGGCGATCATCTTCGGCATGCTCAACATCATCAACTTCGCACACGGCGCACTGTTCATGATGGGTGCCTTCGCCGCCTGGATGCTGCTGGAATACGGCGGCATCGGCTACTTTCCCGCCTTGCTCCTGGCACCGCTGATCATCGGCGTGTTCGGCATCGTGCTGGAGAAGCTGCTGATCAGCCGCATGTACAAGCTCGACCACCTGTACGGCCTGCTGCTCACGTTCGGCCTGTCGCTGGTGATCGAAGGGCTGTTCCGCAACTACTACGGCAGTTCCGGCCTGCCCTATCGCATTCCCGACATCCTGCAAGGTGCCACCAATCTTGGCTTCATGTACATGCCCAACTATCGCGGCTGGGTGGTGGCGGCGGCGCTGGTGGTATGCTTCGCCACCTGGGCGATCCTGGAGAAGACGTCGCTCGGCGCCACGCTGCGCGCCGCAACGGAGAATGCGCCCCTGGTGCAGGCCTTCGGCGTCGATGTACCGCGCGTGATCACGTTGACCTTCGGCGGCGGCGTCGCGCTGGCGGCGTTCGCCGGCGTGCTGGCGGCGCCGATCTATTCGGTGAACCCGAACATGGGCGACAACTTCATCAACACCGTATTCGCCGTGGTGGTGATCGGCGGCATGGGCTCGATCCTGGGCGCCATCGTCACCGGCTTCGGCCTCGGCGTTATCGAAGGTCTTACCAAGGTGTTCTACCCGCAGGCCTCGGCCACCGTGGTGTTCCTGGTCATGGTGATCGTGCTGCTGACCATGCCGCACGGCCTGTTCGGCAAGAGGGCCTGAGATGTTCGGTTTCTCCCGCTCGCAGTCGATCGCCTTCCTGCTGATGCTGGCGTTGATTATCGTCTGCCCGTACGTGCTCTACCCGGTATTCCTGATGCGGGTGCTGTGCATCGCGCTGTTCGCCTGCGCGTTCAACCTGATGATCGGCTATGTCGGGCTGCTGTCCTTCGGCCACGCGGCATTCTTCGGCATGGGAGCCTACGTCACCGCCTGGACCATGAAGTTCTGGCACGTTGACGCGGTGGTGGCGATCGCGCTGGGCGGCGCCACCGGTGCGGTGCTGGGCCTGTTCCTGGGCTACCTGGCGATCCGCCGCTCCGGTATCTACTTCGCCATGATCACCCTGGCGCTGGCGCAGATGGTGTATTTCTTCTGCCTGGAAGCGCCGTTCACCGGCGGCGAGGACGGTATCCAGCAAGTGCCGCGCGGCTATCTGTTCGGTTTCATCAATCTGAACGACGACATGGCGATGTACTGGGTTGTGGTGGTGGTGTTCCTCGCCGGGTTCCTGCTGATCCACCGCATCATCCACTCGCCGTTCGGCCAGGTGCTGAAGGCGATCCGCGAGAACGAGCCGCGCGCCACGTCGCTCGGCTATCGCACCGACGACTACAAGCTGATCGCGTTCATCCTGTCCTGCATGCTGTCGGGCGTCGCCGGCGGTACCAAGGCGATCGTGTTCGGCATCGCCACGTTGACCGACGTGCACTATTCCACTTCCGGCGAGGTGGTGCTGACCACATTGCTCGGTGGGCTGGGCACGGTGTTCGGGCCGGTGGTCGGTGCCGTGGTGGTGACCGCGATGGAGAACTACCTGGCGCAGTTCGGTTCCTGGGTCACGGTGACGCAGGGTGCGATCTTCGTGCTCTGCGTGTTGGCGTTCCGGCGCGGGATCGTCGGCGAGATCGGCGCTGCGCTGCGGCTGGGGCTGTGATTCGTAAACCTCTCCCGCTACGCGGGAGACGCCTGCCCCCGGGCGCTTGACCCGGGGGTCGATGGCGCGAGAGCGCCGAGGGCGAGGGTGATCGGGTCGCCCCGAACCATTCTTATTCAGCGTGCCGACCCGAATCACCCTCACCCGCGTCGCTTCGCGCCTTGACCTCTCCCGCATAGCGGGAGAGGTTTTCATGGGGGTAACGCATGAACTTCGACTTTTCCGACGACAGCAAGCTGTTGCGCGAGCAAGCGCAGCGGTTCCTGCGCGAGCAATGCACGCCCAAGGTCGTGCGTCACGTGCTGGAGGGGCACGCGGCCACCAGCCCGGAGCTGTGGCGCGCGATGGCGGAGATGGGCTGGCTCGGCGCCGCCATCCCGGAACGTTACGACGGCGCGGGGCTAGGCTACGAGGCACTGTGCGTGCTGGCGGAAGAGATCGGCCGTGTGCTGGCGCCGGTGCCGTTCGCGTCCACGGTGTACCTTGCCGCCGAAGCGATCCTCGCCGCCGGCAGCGAGGCACAGAAGCGCGAGTATCTGCCGAAGATCGTGCGTGGCGAGCTGATCGCGACGTTCGCCCTGGCGGAAGGGGCCGGCGAGCCGCGTGAGGCGGCGATTCGCGCGCGCCTGTCCGACGGCCGCATCACGGGCAGCAAATGGCCGGTGCCCGACGGCTCGATCGCGCAGCTTGCGGTGGTTGCGGCGCGTGATTCGTCCGGCGTGTCGCTTGCGCTGGTCGATCTGACCTCGTCCGGTGTGAGCCGCCGCGCTTTGCCGATGGTCGATCCCAGTCGCGACCACGCGAAAATCGATTTCGACAACGCGCCGGCGGTGCCGCTTGGTGCGTCCGGACAGGCCTGGGATATCGTGCGGCGATTGCTCGATCGCGCCGCGATCCTGACGGCGTTCGAGCAGGTGGGCGCGGCCAGCGCGAGTCTGGAGATGGCGACGGCGTACGCGAAGGAACGCTTCGCCTTCGGCCGGCCGATCGGTTCGTTCCAGGCGATCAAGCACAAGCTGGCCGACGTGTATGTCGCCACCGAACTGGCGCGGTCGAACGCGTATTATGCGGCCTGGGCGTTATCGACCGATGCGGCGGAACTGCCGCTCGCCGCCGCCACCGCGCGTGTGTCCGCCACCGATGCGTTCTACCTGGCGGCGAAGGAGAACATCCAGGTGCATGGCGGCGTCGGCTTTACCTGGGACTACGATTGCCACCTGTTCTATCGCCGCGCCAAGCTGCTGGCGCTGTCGCTCGGCAGCCAGCGATATTGGAAGGACCGCGTGGTCGCCGAACTGGAAACACGCAACGCCGCCTGACGCGCAGGAGACCGTTCCATGGACTTCGACGATACACCTGAAGAAGCCGCGTTTCGCGCCGAGGCACGCGCCTTCCTGAATGCCAGTTTCCCCCGCAAGCAACGGAGCGGCGGCGCGCATCGCTACGGCGACACGGACGCGGCGGAAATCGCTCGCGCCAAGGCGTGGCAGGCGAAGAAGGCCGACGCCGGTTTCGCCGGCATCACCTGGCCGAAGGAATGGGGCGGTCGCGGCGGCACGCCGATGCAGCAGATCATCTGGAACCAGGAGGAAGCCGAGTACGAAGTTCCGCACAATGTCTTCCTGATCGGCCTGGGCATGTGCATCCCCACCATGATCGCCTATGCGCGGCCCGAGCAATTGCAGCGCTATGTGCGTCCCGCGCTGCGCGGCGAGGAGATCTGGTGCCAGCTCTTTTCCGAACCCGCCGGCGGCTCGGACGTGGCAGGCCTGCGCACCCGCGCGGAAAAGCGCGGCGACGCATGGGTGATCAACGGCCAGAAGATCTGGACCTCCGGCGCGCACTACTCCGATTATGGCCTGCTGCTGACGCGCAGCGATCCGACGGTGCAGAAGCACGCGGGGCTGACGGCGTTCTTCATCGACATGCACGCGCCGGGGGTGGAGGTGCGGCCGATCCACCAGATGTCCGGCGCATCGAACTTCAACGAGGTGTTCTTTACCGACCTGCGCGTGCCGGATGCGCAGCGGCTTGGCGCGCCGGGCGCGGGCTGGAAGGTGGCGATCACCACGCTGATGAACGAGCGGCTGGCGGTCGGCGAAATCCGCCGGCCGGACTTGCAGGATCTGATCGAGTTGGCTCGCTCGGTGGAACTGGACGGGCGTCCGGCGATCGCCGATCCGTCGGTGCGCGAACGTATCGCGGATTGGCACGCGAAGTCGCAAGGGCTGACCTACACGCGGTTTCGCATCCTCACCGCGCTGTCGCGCGGGGCGACGCCGGGGCCGGAGAATTCGATCGCCAAGGTGGTCAACGCCGCCAAGTTGCAGGAGATCGCCTCGTTCGGGATGGATCTGCTGGGCATGGCGGGTGGCGTGATGGATCCGGAGCTGGCGCCGATGCACGCGATGTTCCAGGACGCGCTGCTGTCGTCGCCCAGCCATCGGATTGCCGGCGGGACTGACGAGATCCTGCGCAACATCATTGCCGAGCGCGTGCTCGGGTTGCCGGGGGATGTGCGCGTGGACAAGGATGTGGCGTTCAATCAATTGCCGGGCGGGAGTCGATAGATGATCGGAATCGCAAACCTCTCCCGCCTACGGCGGGAGAGGTCGATGGTGCAAAGCACTGAGGGTGGGGGTGATCGGGTCGGCGCGGTGCAGGTAGAGCGAGGTGACCCGGTCACCCTCACCCTCGCCGCTAACGCGTCTCGACCTCTCCCGCTTCGCGGGCGAGGTGTACCATGACCCGCACCCTCCGCGGCCACACCGCGATCGTCGGGATCGGCGAGACGACTTACTACCGCCACGGCCAATCTCCCGACGCCGAATTCAAGCTCGCCCTGCAAGCGGTGGTCGCCGCCTGCAAGGATGCCGGCATCAGCCCGCACGACATCGACGGCTTTGCGTCCTACGGCAACGACCGCAGCGAAGCCGGCCGCCTCGCTGCGGCGCTCGGCGTCAAAGAACTGCGGTTCTCCAACATGTTCTGGGGCGGTGGCGGCGGCGGCGTGTGCGGCGCGGTCGGCAATGCCGCGGCGGCGGTGGCCACCGGCATGGCGGACTGCGTCGTTGCGTTCCGTTCCTTGGCGCAAGGCCAGTTCGCGCGTTACGGCCGCGGCACCGGTGCGCCGCTCGTCGCGGGGGACGACCAGTTCGTCATCCCCTATGGTGTGATGTCGCCGGCGCAGCGCTTCGCCATGAAGGTGACGCGCTTCATGCACGACCACGGCATTCGGCAGGAGGCGCTGCGGGCGATCTCGCTCGCCTGCTACCACCACGCGCAGAACAACCCCAACGCGGTGATGCGCGGCCGGCCGCTGGACGAGGCGAAATATGACGCCTCGCGCTGGATCATCGAGCCGTTCTTCCATCTGTTCGATTGCTGCATGGAAAACGACGGCGCCGCCGCGGTGATCGTGGTGCCGGCCGATCGGGCGCGCGACTTCCCGCACAAGCCGGCCTGGGTGATGGCCTGCGCGCAGGGCTGCGACCATCGCAGCGCCGCGCCGGTGCACAACATGCCGAACTATCCCAGCTCGCATTTCCGCCAGATCGGGCCTCGGCTTTACGACATGGCCAAGCTCACGCCGGCGGACATGGGCATCGTGCAATGCTACGAGAACTTCACCGGCGGCGTGCTGATGAGCCTGGTGGAGCATGGCCTGGTGCGTGCCGAGGAAGCCAACGAATTCCTGGTGCCGGAGAACCTGCTGGCGCCGGACGGACGCATGCCGCTGAACACCAGCGGCGGTAACCTCGCGGAGTGCTACATGCATGGGCTGGAACTGGTGAACGAGGCGGTGCGGCAGATTCGCGGCACGGCGATCAACCAGGTGAAGCGCAACGATGCTGCGATCATCATCGGCGGCCCGATGGTGACGCCGGTCAGTTCCCTCATCCTCGGCTCGGAGGCAGTACTATGAGCGCTACCTATCTGCCCGAGGGCTTGCCAGCCCCTAACACGGGCGACGCACTAACAGCGCCCTATTGGGAAGCCGCGCGCGCGGGAAAACTGCGCATTCAGAAGTGCCGCGGTTGCGGGGCCTGGCAATGGGGTCCCGAATGGATCTGCCATCGCTGCCATTCGTTCGACCTGGCGTGGGAGGATGTGGCAGGGCAGGGACGCATCTACAGCTACCAGCGTCCGCACCATCCGGTGCATCCCGCGCTGAACGGCCACGGCCCGTACATCGCTGTCCTGGTCGAACTCCCGCACGCCGGCAATGTCCGCATGGTCGGCAACTTGCTCGGCGACCCGCGTCAGGAGGTGCGCATCGGCGCTCCGGTCGCGGCGGTGTTCGAACCGCACGACAACGCCGATCCGCCGTTCACGCTGGTGCAGTGGCGGGTCGTGTAGGGCCGCCGTTCACGCCGCGGCACGTTGCAGCATGCCGCGCCGCACCTGGTCTTCCTCGATCGGCACGAACAGCGCCCGGAAATCGCCCTCGCCGAGACCGTCTTCGCCCTTGCGCTGAATGACCTCGAAAAAGCCGGTCACACAGATGCAAAGATGCAATGCCGGGTGGCATCGCCGCTCTCGAGGATAATTGTTGCGGGAAACCTGGCGTGACGGCTACGGTGTTCGAAACGGCCCTTCAAGAAAGACCAACCGGAGGGAGCGCAGCGATGGAACACCGTTCCTGCTCGAAGCCGGATCGTACCAGCCGTCGGGCAAGACTGCGGATTGTCGCATGCACGCTGGCGTTGCTGGCGCTGGCGACGCAGGCATCCGCCGCACCGCAGGTCGTGTTTGGCAATATCGTGCGGATGCAACCTGGCTGGGTCCGGCTCTACCTCGAGGCCATCGACCCGCCGCCGGCCGCACAGTTTCAGGTGGTCCCGGGCTGCGCCGCGCCCGGCAACGTCGCTTCCATCACCACGACCGTCAGCGTCGGTACCAACGGGTTCGTCGATTTCAAGGACAATCTGACCTGGCTCGCCGACAACGGACTGCCCGCGCCCTGCACGATCACGACGGTCACCGCCAACTTGCTTGGCACTGGCCCCACGCCCGTGCTGCAAGCAACCGAGGCGGTCAACATCCAGATGGACCTGCCGCTGTCGCATCTGACACCGGACAACACACCGGTCCAACCGACCGGGAGTTCGGTCTCTCTCACGCCCCCGCCGCCCTATGCCGCCTACCCGCCGTTGCTTCTGGTAGTGAGCACGGTGACAGGGGCATCAGGGCTGGTGCAGGTCCCCGACGGAGCGACGCAGTATCCGGTCGGCACCCCGGCGATCGGCTTCGTGGAAGTCGAGGAATTGCCCGCGCGCAGCTCGGTTGGGCAAACCGTCGGGCTGCGCGCCTTGGCGACGTTTCTGAAGCTGAACGGCACCTGGACCCTCGCGTTCGAACTTGGCGGCGGGGGAGAGCTACAGGACACCTGGGGCCTCGATATCGTCAAACAAGGCATCTGGCGGTCGCCGCAGCTTCCGGCGGAAATATCCAATCCCGGTCACGACGTTTTCCCCTACTCAGGTTCGACGGAACCGGCCTTGCTATCGGGAATTCCCGGCCTGGAGATCTACCCGGCGCCGCCGCTGTTCACCGCCGCCAATTATCAGACCTACGTGCTGAACAATCGCGGTGTGCCACTCTGTCTCGATGCTTCCGCGGGCTGCATGGCGTTGCAGTACGACCAGGCCAATCATGTCCTGAACGCGGTGAATGGCGCGACGATCGCCTTGCTGACCCCGGCGCCGGTGGTCCCGGCACCGACCAACCCGCCGGTGATCTCGGTACCCGGCACACCACCCTCCAGCGGCTCAGGGGGCGGGTCGGGTGGCGGCTCTGGTGGGGGGGCGCTTGGCGGCCCCGTTCTCTCGGGTGTCAACCAGCCTGTCGAGGTCGCCATGGTCTCGACAGCGCTTGACCTTGCCACCATCCCGGGCCGCAAACTCGACGCCCTCAGGGCCATGCCCGCGGCTCTGCAAGGCTCGGCGGCACCGACCGCCTCGACAGCCATCACGCGGGACTACCGCCAGGTGCGCCAAAGCCCACAGGAACTGCTGATTTCCCGTATGGCGGTGCGTCGTACCGCGGTGCGACGTCCGGCCATGATGGGCGCTACGCCCCCGCCCGGCTCTGCCGCCAGCTATGCGTCCCAATGCGTGGTCAACGCGCAGATGAACGGGGTCACGCAAACCCCCAGCACATGCAACGGATTGCATGCGAGCCCGTTCGCCTGCCCGACGGTCGTCGATCCAATCAAGGTGGACGAACTGGGACCCCCGACCGCCACCACTGCGTCGCTGTATGGCACTATTCCGCCGTACTATGCTGGGCGCGACAACTGGTGGGGCACCTGCGCGACACACTCCTCATCGCAGTATATCGAGGCATTGCTCGACAAGTACAGCGACGACCTGGCGGTGAAGCGGCTGATCTACGTCAACGGCGATGCGATCGTCGTGCCGTCGCCGCGAGTCAGCATCACGTTCTCCGGTGGCCTTGCGCAATGGGTGGAATGGGATGGCATCCATACAGGCGATCCGCCCAACAGTCCGGGCTACAACTACGCCCAGAATGAGAACCTGCCTTTATTCCCCGAGGCGTACTGGACGGCGAGGGAAGCCAACTGGCCTGCCTGGGTCGCCGCTGCACGTCAACTCCCGGGACTGTCCAACTTGTGCCCGAACACATCGGGGGGTGGTAACGGATTTTGGGACGGCGGCTTCTGCATGGCGCAAGGGCATCCCGGTCCGGGCGTGTACTATTCGCATTCGTTGATCGCGCAGAACCTTCAGTCGGACCCGTTGAGCAATCTCCCGTGGTCCCTCGCCGATCACTATTTCAACGAAGTCGGCACGCCGATTCCCATCGGCGATCCCGATGCGGCGATCCAATCGGTGATCGCCGCGATTCAGGGCGGACTGCCGGTCAATATGGGGTTCCTATCTATCCCCGCGCTGGCAACCAGTAACGGCAGTGGCGGTACGCTGGATTTCCGCTACAATGGCGCAACCTGGTACTTGCCGCCGGAACTGGCCGGGTGCTCTACCGCACAGCTTGATGGCGTGCTGGGCCGTGCGGGCGGGCATTCCGTCAATCTCGTGGGATATTGGATTACCGGCACAGCGGCGGCCCCCGACGTGGTCAACTCGTACTTCATCATCGAAAACAATTGGGGCAAGACGGCCGGTTACCGCAGCTTCTTCTTTATGAACCTCGCGGCGTTCCGCTATCTCGTTACCAGCCTGGAAACCTATCGGCTGGACATCGAATGCGCATCGGTCGCCTGTGCGACCCAACCACCGAGCGCGCCCCCATCCAATCTGACATCGCAACTGCAATACCCGCCCGATCCGAACGGGCCGAACGCCGGCCGCTACCAGGCGTTGATGGCGGCGCTGGGCTCGACAATGTCCGGCACGCCCCGCCAATCGAAGCCGGTCAATCCGGCGCTGTTGCACTGAAGCCTCAACCGAGTCCGTCATTCCGGGGACCGCTTCGCGCCTCGCGATGACAGTCGGCCTCGACGATTCCTTTGCGGTGAAGTCGCTCTGATGCATCGTTTGAGGCTATGGGGGCGACGTGCCGCGCCTCTTGCCTCCCCCATACGTCCGTGCGGTAACAATTTATTTTTGATTCGCACGGAGGCAGTGCGGAGGACCACGCGGATCACGGAGTGCTGCCGCATGCTTCTGGCGGAGTCATTGACCGAGCGGGTCAGCGGACTGGCAATTGAGGTGCACCGCAACATTGGCCCCGGCTTGTTTGAATCCGTCTGTAAACAATGCCTGTACGTCGAGCTGCGGCGGGCGACGAAGCAAGCGGGGAGCGCAAATGAACGCAAAGGACCGCAACGGGGTGCGAATGGGCGGGGGGCCACCGCACCGAAGCTGCTCGCCAGGATCAGCCGGGCGGGGCACCCCTCAGTGCATGGTGCCGCGCGACCCGTTTGCGCCCCTTTGCGTAACCTCTCCCTCCGTGATCCCAGTGGTCCTCTGCCCGTCCGCCTTGCGAATCAAAAACGCAACGGCGCGCACGATCGCGCGGTGTGTGGCGACCCGGGCAAGCCTCGGCCGCGGCCTCCCCGCACGGTCCGTGCGTTAACAATTTAGAGGGTGGGTATGACACTTCAGCCCGCTGATGTGGCTGCCGGAACCCGTCTCCCCTCAAGCCTCGATCCGCGAGAACAGAAAACTGCTGAGCCCCAGCAGCACCCCCGCCATGCCCCCCAACACCGCCAGATCCAGTGCCATCCCCCACGACGCAGTCCCAGCCAGCGCATCCCGCATCCCCGCCACCCCATAGCTCAGCGGGTTCAACTGCACCGCCAGCCGCAGCGGCGCCGGCAGCCCCGCCGTCGGGAACAGCGCGTTCGAAAAGAAGAACAGCGGCATCACCAGGAAATTCATAATAAGCTGGAACCCCTGCATGTCCCGCAGCACCGACCCGATCGCCGTCCCGATCGCAGCGAACACCAGAGCGATCAGGAACATGAACACCACCGCCAGCGGCACCAGCAATGGATGATGGATGCGAAACCCCGCGATCAGGCAGATCACCAGGACGATCACCCCTTGCAGCATCGCCGTCGTCGCGCCGCCCAAAGTGCGCCCCAGTACGATCGCCAGCCGCGGCACCGGCGCTACCAGCGTTTCCTTCAGGAAGCCGAACTGCCGGTCCCAGATGATCTCGATGCCGCCGAACACCGCGGTGAAGATGATGCCCATGGCGATGATGCCGGGCACAACGAATTCCAGATAATTGCCGCCGCCGGCCCGCGCGTAGATTGGGCCGAAGCCGAACCCCAGAGCGAACAGGAACAGCACCGGCTGGCCCAACGAGCCGATCAGCCGCGTGCGTGCCCTCGCATAGCGCTTGATCTGCCGCAGCCACAAGATCCATACCGCGCGCATCAGCGGCCTCGCCACGCGCGGCGCATCATGCGCATCCGATCGGCCGGCGTCGCCTCGTCCTCGCGAATGTCCCGCCCGGTCAGAGCAATGAACGCATCTTCCAGAGTGGCACTGCCGGTTCGCCCTTTCAAAGAAGCTGCCGTGCCCTCGGCAACGATCCGGCCGTGATCGATCACGGTGATGTCGTCGGCCACGCGTTCGGCCTCTTCCATCGCGTGGGTGGTGAAGAACACGGTGACCTGCTGTTCGCGGGACAGGCCGCGCACGAATTCCCAGATGTGGCTGCGCGTCTGCGGGTCCAGCCCGAGCGTGGGTTCGTCCAGAAACAGCAGGCGCGGCTGATGCAGGAACGCCCGCGCGATCTCCAGCCGACGCTTCATGCCGCCGGAGAATTGCTTGACGTAGTCGTTCCGTCGTTCCCACAGCCCGACGAAGCGGAGCAATAGCTCCATCCGTTCGCGAAGCTCCTTGCGCGGTACGCCATAGAGCACGCCGTGCAACTGCATGTTCTCGTGTGCCGTGAGCTCCTCGTCGAGGCTCGGGTCCTGGAAGACGATGCCGAAAGCGCGGCGAACGGCGGTGCGTTCGCGCACCGGATCGTAGCCGGCGACCTTGATCCGGCCCGAGGTAGGGGCGAGCACGGTCGTCAGGATCTTGATCGTCGTGGTCTTGCCGGCGCCGTTTGGGCCGAGGAACGCTCGGATCGTGCCTTCACCGACGCTGAATGAGATGCCATCGACGGCCTTGAAGGTGCCGAACGTCTTCACCAGGCCGTCAACCTCGATTATCGCCGCCATCGCGGATGCTTCTCCTTCAGGTGTCGCTTCACCAGGAAATCGGGGCACATGCAATGGCTGCCGCCGGCGGGGCGGCGGAATGCGCTGCGCTGTTCCGCCGTACGCTGGATGTCGTGGCGGCGCGGGCGACGTGGGGCGGATAAGCGCAGCGCACTCCGCCGTTTCATTGTCGTCGCACAGCCGCAGGACGTGGCTTTTGCGCGCACCTGGCCATTTGCGCTAATCCATCCGACTCAACCAGCGCAGCCAGCCGGACGACCGCACCCGCATGCCGCCACTGTCCGCCATGCCCGGGCTTGACCCGGGCATCCCCCCCGGCATCCCCCGCGCCGCCCTGGTCACCGGCGGCGCCCAGCGGATCGGCCGCGCCATCGCGCTCGCTTTGGCGGAGGCCGGGTTCGACGTCGCCCTGCACTGCCACGCCAGCCGTGCCGCCGGCGCCGCCACCTGCGATGAGATACGCCGCCTCGGCCGCCGCGCCGCGCTGCTGCAAGCCGACCTCGCCGACGAGGCAGCAACCGCCGCCCTGCTGCCGCAGGCCATGGCGGCGCTCGGCCCGATCGGCGTGCTGGTCAACAACGCCAGCCGCTTCGAGCGCGACGAGTGGCACGACGCCACCCGCGCCTCCTGGGACGCCCATATCGAGCCCAACCTGCGTGCGCCCTTCCTGCTGACCCAGCACTTCGCCCGCCTGCTCCCCGACAACGCCCAAGGGGCGATCATCAACCTGCTCGATCAGCGGGTCTGGTCGATCACCCCGCATTTCGTGTCCTACACGGTGTCCAAGGCCGGCTTATGGGCGCTGACCCAGAGCATGGCCCTGGCCCTGGCGCCGCGTATCCGGGTGAACGCCATCGGCCCGGGCCCGACGCTGCCCAGCGAGCGCCAGACCCAGGAGCAATTCGACCGCCAGGCCGAGTCGGTGCCGCTGCGGCAGGGCACCTCCCCCGAGGAGATCGGTCGCGCCGCCGTCGCCATCCTGGGACTGCCGTCGATGACCGGGCAGATGCTGGCGCTGGACGGCGGGCAGCACCTGCAATGGGCCGCCGGACGCAGTGCCCCGCCGCCGGAGGAGTAGCACCATGGACGCGCCCCGCATCGCCTCCAGCAGCCGAGCGTTGCGCCACGTCTTCCTGCGCGACCTCGTGTTGTCCGCCAGCATCGGCGTCTATCCCCATGAACACACAGCGCCTCAGCGGGTGCGGATCAACATCGACCTGGGGGTGGAGGACGACGGTGCCCGCGCCCTGTCGCGCGCCCGGGTGGGGCGGGACGAGTTGTCGCGGGTGGTGGATTATGAGAAGGTCGCCGCGTCGGTGCGAGGCATCGTCGCCGCCGGGCACGTCCGGCTGGTGGAAACCCTGGCCGAGCGGATCGCCGAAGCCTGTCTGGCCGATCCGCGCGTTCACCTCGCGCGGATCCGCGTCGAAAAGCTGGACATATTCGCAGATGCAACATCGGCGGGCGTGGAAATCGAGCGGCGGCAGGCCGATTTGTCCACGCGGTGAGGCTCCGCTTAACAAGCCCTGGCGATAGTTCGATTGTTTTCAATGGCGTGACAACATGCGTGACAAAAATCACGTAAAATCAGCCAGATAGCTGATGACTAAAATTTGTGCAATCCTTTGGAAGACTAGGAAAACCGCGGCTTTCACGCGTTTGCGAGGGCGTTCCCCCACAGACTTGTCCACAGGTTTGGTGGATTAATTGGCGCAAGTTTACCTCTCCAGCCCACGGCGGGAGAGGTCGACGTGCGCAGCACCGACGGTGAGGGTGATCGGGTCGCCCCGCGGCGCCTTTGCGCAGGGTGGCAGCGTCAGCCACGTGCCGACCCGATGCGCCTGACCCTCGCCGCTGCCGGGTCTCGACCTCTCCCGCCGAACGCGGGGGAGGTTATAATAATAGACCATGAGCGACACCGCGCCGCAGCCCCCGACCGGCGTCGCCGCCATCGAGGCGGCCCTCGCCACCATGCCGTTCAGCCCTGGCGTGTATCGCATGCTCGATGCCAAGGGCGACGCGCTGTATGTCGGCAAGGCGCGCAGCCTGAAGAAGCGCGTCACCGCCTATACCCAGCCCGTCCGGCTGGACGAGCGGCTGCGGCGAATGGTGAACGAGACCGCCTCCATGGAGGTCATCACCACCCACACAGAAGCCGAAGCTCTTCTGCTCGAAGCCAATCTGATCAAGAGGTTGAAGCCGCGATTTAATATTGTACTGCGGGATGACAAATCTTACCCCTGGCTGATGCTGACCGAGGACCACCCGTATCCGCAGATCGCCAAGCACCGCGGCGCGCAGGTGCGCAAGGGCAGCTATTGGGGGCCGTTCGCTTCGGCCTGGGCGGTGAACCAGACTGTCACCGCGATGCAGCGGGTATTCCTGCTGCGCTCCTGCGCTGACACGGTGTTTGCCAACCGCTCGCGGCCCTGCCTGTTGCACCAGATCAAGCGGTGCTCCGCCCCCTGCGTCGGGCGGATCGACGAGGCGGACTACCACCGCCTGGTGGGCCAGGCGAAGGCGTTCCTGGCCGGCAAGTCGGCCACCGTGCAGCAGGAACTCGCCGCCGAGATGGAGCGTGCGGCCGAGGCGCTGGAGTTCGAGCATGCGGCGGCGGTGCGCGACCGGATCCGGGCGCTGACCTTCGTGCAGGGCAGCGACGTGGTGAACCCGGCCAGCCTGACCGATGCCGACGTGATCGCCGCCTGGCAGACCGCCGGGCAGACTTGCGTGCAGGTGTTCTTCGTCCGCGGCGGCCGTAATAACGGCAATCGCGCGTTCTTCCCGGCCAATACCAAGGCGGAGGAGGTGCCGGCAGTGCTCTCCGCCTTCATCGCGCAATTCTACGACGACAAGCCACCGCCGCCGGCCGTGCTGGTCAACCACCCCTTGGCGGAGCAAGACCTGGTCGCCGAGGCGCTGTCGCTGAAGGCGGGGCGCAAGGTGACGGTGCTGTATCCGCAGCGCGGCGAAAAACACGCCGTGGTGCAGCACGCCGAGACCAACGCGCGCGAGGCGCTGGAGCGCAAGCTGGCGGAGTCCGCCGGCCAGGCCAAGCTGCTGGACGGCGTGGCGGCGTTGTTCGGCCTGCCGGCGCCGCCCGAGCGCATCGAGGTCTACGACAACAGCCACATCATGGGCACCAGCCCGTATGGCGTGATGATCGTCGCCGGGCCGGAAGGGTTCGTGAAGGCGGCCTATCGCAAGTTCGGCATCCGTGGGCCGATCACCCCCGGCGACGACTTCGCCATGATGCGCGAGGTACTGCAGCGCCGCTTCACCCGGGCGCTGAAAGAACAGGCGGAGGGGGCGCCGGCGGGCGAGTGGCCGGATGTGGTGCTGATCGACGGCGGCGCGGGGCAGCTTTCCGCCGCCCGTGACGCGCTGAACGACCTGGGCGTGCAAGACGTGAAGCTGGTGGCGATCGCCAAGGGGCCGGACCGTGACGCCGGGCGCGAGTGGTTCCACACCGACGGGCCAGGCGGGCCAGCCCAGCCGTTCCAGCTCCCACCGCGCGATCCGGTGCTGTACTTTCTCCAGCGGCTGCGCGACGAGGCGCACCGGTTCGCCATCACCACGCATCGGGCGGGGCGGTCGAAGGCGATCCGGGTGAGCGAACTGGACGAAATCCAGGGCATTGGCGCGGCGCGCAAGCGGGCGCTGCTGAACCATTTCGGCTCGGCGCGCGGGGTGAAGATGGCGGGGCTGTCCGACCTCGAGGCGGCGCCGGGAATCAGCCGCGAAACGGCGCGGCGGGTGTATGCGCATTTCCATCCGGGCGTGCGGATAGGGGAGGCAGGGTAGGGCAGCAGAACTCTCCCCCGCTCGCGCCGGTCAGGGTGCGGCGCGGAATACCTGCGCGATGTGGAGCACGACCACCGTCCCATCATCCCCGCGAGGGCCGCTATGACGGGACGGTGGTGGTGCCCCGCGAAAGTCCGGACAACGAACCGAGTGCCGTTCGTGTGTCACTATTCAGGGCGCTTTGCAGTGCATCGGACTGAACGGCACAGGGCGCGTGCACCGCAGCGGGTTTGGCACGCCATCGGCGGGACGCGCCGGCCGTTTACTGGCAGGAAGATCGATCAACCCCAAACAGCGCCGTCTGATTACCGTTGCGATAGCATCCGTTTACCCACACGCCGGTGTAGCTCTCGCCATTGGAGAGCACCATCTTGCCAATGCCATTCGGCAGACCGTCTCGCCATTGGCCATCATAGCGCGAGCCATCCGCGTCAACCTGGATGCCTCGGCCGTCCATTCTGCTATCCCGCCACTCCCCATCGTAGCGGTTGCCATTGGCCCAAATGGCGACACCGTGGCCATCCATGTTGCCGTTCCGCCATTCTCCATCGTAGCGATCGCCGTTGGCCCATGTCGCGACGCCCGGACCGCTCATGACCCAGGTGGCCACGGCGTGGCTGCCGATGCTGCCGGTCCGCGGTCCGCCCTCACCGGTATCAAGCCTGCCATTCAGGGCCCATTGCAGGACGCCGGGTTCGTGCCCCAAGCCGTTTCGGCACGCGCCAGACCACGCGACCGAAGCGTCGAGTTGCGGGTTTGCATGCCATACCCGGCACCCGGTGCGAGCATCGGCAATCCAGCCCTGCTGAAGCGATTGCCCAGACGCCGACACGGAAACCAACATCAGGCCCGCCGTGAGGATAGCCCGTCTGCTCATGCCTACCGCTCTCCTCTTCGTCCACATTGGCATCTGCTGGGCCAGGTAGCCGAGGCTCCTGGCCTTGCGCTTGCGAGAACGTCGGTTCGGTTCGAACCGGTAGCGTACCGGAGGCAGTCGGTCGCGATCCGGCATCCTGGGAACCAATTCGAGCTGCTATCGTTGCGAATCGGGCGGTGTCAATCGCCGGTTTGTTTGCGGTACGCCAAACGGCACGCTGGCGGTCGTCGTCTGCTACCGCCCATCGCTGAAGCGCAAGTCGTCAGCACCCGTGTGCTTCGCACAGTTGGCATGTCGCGGCTTCGATCGGTGCACCGCACGAAATTTATGCCGGCCCTGGCATTTCATTTGCTGTCACTGCGCGTTTCAAGCGAGCCAGCAAGAATTTGGAACGCCGCTATAGCGGAATGAACCAAGCCAAGCTCGGATGCGGCGCGCGGCTGCAAATCACATGGAAACGCACGCGGCATCTATCTGTGTTCATTCCGGCTTATCCGTGTTCGAAATTCCCTGCCGATGTCCCCACGGACCGACCTTACGCGCAAGCGGCCATGATGCCCGCCGTACGGTGCCGCCGCTGCCAGTCGCTCGCGAGGCCGTCGCCGACGGCCGGCCTGGCTCAAGTCTTCAGCCCAATTGCCTGCGGCGTCTGGTAGCAACCCCGGATTGTCATCGATCGATTCCATTATGCCGGTGACTGGCTCGCTTCGAGGATCACCGGCAGTCGGTGGTACAATTCGTCCTGCCGCACGGGCGTTGGTGATGATGGGCATCGAGACTGGCGAGTTCAGCCGGCCACAGGATTCCGCGGTTTCGATGCCTGTCGGGCAACTCTGTTGCCAAAATGCCACGTTCATTTGGAATGATCGCGATGGACTCTTGACCGCTCTGGGAAAGGCGATTCTCATAGAATCAACAATGGGATTTCGGAGAGGCAGGTGGCCCAACCCGATGCCACGTTCTTGAAGGCGTACGACACTGTGCGAAACCGCTACAGTGCCGACGCGTGGCTGTTTGCTTCGCCGCAGCAGATCACCAAGGAAATCTATAGTGAAATGCGTCGGCTCGATCTGATCCACGCAGCAAAACTGGCGCTCCGACCAGGGAGCAGGAAACCCCGAACCGAAGCCTCGCAAGCCGAGGCGCCATCCCATAATATACGTCATCTGCACCAGGATCTGCGAAGAAAAGTCGCGTAATACCAGCCGCCCTGACGATTGACTCTCGGTTGGGTCGCACGGGCCGCCTCTCCCGTCATGGCTGGGCTTGACCCGGCCATCAATCGCGGCACCACGCTGCATAGATGGCCGGGTCAAGCCCGGCCACGACGGGAGGAGCGGCCCGTACGGTACGTCAATGTTTCCGGCGGTTAGTATAACCACGCGCCGGCAACCCGTCACACCGTTCGCGCGGGGTCTTCTAAAGGGACGTCGTGATCGCCGTTGTTGTGTGGTGAGGATCAATCGGTGTTGCGATATTCCTGACTTGGCCGTCGTTCTCGGCTGCGTCGCGGCGATGTCATGGCACCGGCGCACACCCGACTGCGCCGCGCGACAGGGTCTGCGCATTGCCCGCCAGGTCTATGGTCATCTCGACGTCGTAGGTGATGATGCTGGGATCATCGGCCGGCGCCCGTTCCGCGGCGTAGGAGGCTGCACAGAGTTCCGGTGACGGAACCGGCTGCCCCATGTCGTGCGGGATTTTCCCTTCCGTCAGCAGCTTCGACCAGCAGGTTGCCGCGCTCTGCATGATCGAGCAGGAGGCGTTGAACCCCCGCGTATAGCGGAGGTGCAGCACGCCATTCTGGACGGTAACGGCCTGGAAGCTGCGATCGGCGGCGGTGCCATCGGTGAAGATCACCCGGCCGCTGCGAGCGTCGATCGTCATGAAAGGGATCGCACCATTGGGGTCCGTTGCGCTGAACAGCAGGAACGGACCCTTCCGGCCCAGCAGCCCGAACCCCTCGGTCTGCAGCGTGATCGCGTGCGGGCGCTGCCTGGCATCGCAGGGTGGGCGCGCGGTGCCGGCCGGCAGGGCAACCAGCGTCGCGGTGTTGGGGTCCGGTGTGTCCGTACCGGTCTCTCGCACCATGAGGTCCGGATAATAGGTACAGATGATTGCGCCGGTCGGGTCGGCCGCGGATTTCGGCGGCACCGTCTTGACCAGCGCGGGCCGGTCGAACAGTGCGGCGAACCGTGCGGCGTCATCCTGGCAATGCGCAGCGATCGGCAGGAGCATGCCGATCGCTGCGCCGGCAACCACCGCTCCCCGGTAGGATGTTCTGCTTCGCCGCGCCTTCGGTCGCATGCCGTCCTCCGCCTGCAAGCGGTTCACGCCGACGGTTGCATCGGCCACCGCAGCCCACCGCCCGCAACGGCCCGGGCGGCGCGAGCACCGCGCCGCCCGGTCGCGTCGCGCCCGTCAGACGACGGCTTCTGCACTCGCCTCGGTAACCAGTTCAAGCTGGCCAACCGTTTCCTTGCCGAACATCAGCGGAATGCAGGCGCCGATCCCCACGACCACCGCGATCCAGCCAAAGAAAATCGTCGCGGAGCCGGTGTGCGGTTCCAGGAAGAACGGTGTCAACACGCCGGAAAAAATCCGCCCGGTCGCCTCGCCGAAGAAGTGCCCGCGGCCACGCAGCGCCGTGGGGAATTGCTCGGACAGGTAGACCCGCACCGCGGTGAAGGATGACAGCACGGTCAGGCCGGTGATGATCGCGCCCGCGGTCATCACCACGGTGGCGAGGTCGCCCGCGTTATGCGCCACCGCCATCAGCACCAGACCGGGCACCGCGCCGCCGAGGCAATAGGTGATGGTCCAGCGCCGACCGATGATCTCCATGATGAACCCGGTGAAGAATTTTCCCGGGATCGTCACCATGAACAGCAAGGTGCCCAGTCCGAAGCTCAGACTGACGGCGGCGCCCTGGTCCACCAGCGCCTTCGGCAGCAGGATCGCGGAGCAATAATACGCGGTGGTCGCGGCGGCGTACAGCACGATGCCCACGACGGTCCATTGCAGTTGGCCCTGGGCGAACAGCGCGGTGAACGGCGGCAGCGCCGTTTGCGCGTCTTCAAGATTGGGTCCGAGCTCCGGGACCGTCAGCGGCGGCACGCGGTTGCCGCAGCGCGCGATCATCCGGTTGACCGTATCCACCGCCGCCTGCGGATTGCCTCGCCGCAGATACCACCGCGCGCTTTCCGGCAGGCCGAAATGCACCAGCAGGGGCACGACTCCCAACGCCAGGCCGCCCGGCAGCGCGATCAGCCGGAAGCCGTCCGGATTGCCGGCGAGCAGGAAGCCGACGAAGGGCAGCAGGGTGAAGGCGCTCGCCAGCATCACCTCGAAAATCGCGCCATAGGTGCGCCGGTGCTGCTTCGGCATCAGCTCGGCGGCGATCGGGAACGGTGCCGAGATGGCAAAGCCCAGGCCGATGCCCGTCAGTACCCGGATGACGATCAGTTGCGTGCCGGTCTGTGCCAACGGGATCAGCAGGGTGCAGCCGGTGCTGACGATCACGCCGATCTGCATCACCGTCTTGCGGCTGATGCGATCCGACATCGCCGAGGCCGTGAACCCTCCGGCGACCACAAGTATGGTCGGGGCGACCGCGAGCCAGCGGATTTGCTCCGAGGTCAGTTGCAGCGGCTGCTTGGCCAGCACCAGAAGCGAGCCGCCCAGCGCCAGGTCGTAACCCTCGACAAATCCGACCGCGCCCAGCACCAGAATGATCGTCAAGTGATAGGCACTGAAGGGAATGCTGTCGAGCTTCTGTCCAAGCACGTGGCTCGCCGGTAACGCTGACCGGCCGAAACCAGAAGTACCGCTCATGTCGTTCTCCCAGATTTGTGCAATCCGGAAGCAAGCGCCGAAGCAGCCAAAGGTCAGGCCTGTAGCCCTGTTGTCGTGCAGGCACGATCGAAAGGAGAAGTCCTTCGCCGTTGCCCCCCTGTTTCCTCCTTGCCGACCGAAGCACCTGCCGCCGTCGAACGTTTCGATTGTCAGGATCAAGGGTGGGTTGCGTCCCGCCCTGCATTGGCGGCGCGCTTGGCCGCACGGCGAGCCTAGGGTAGTGGCCCGGCTTTCTCAAGATGTTCTGTCAGTATTTTGTCCATAATAGTCGGTACTGTCAGGGTTATCCCGTCAGAGACCGCGGGCAGACCAGCCGCCTGTGCATCAGCCTCGCGAAAGCGGCGGCCCATGCGACCCGGGTTCCCGCCTTCTCCGGGGATGACTTACGGCCAGCTTGTCCGGCGTCGCTTGGCCCCAAACGGCTGACGCTCACGCCGCCCGCCGTTGCCCCAGTCGCTCCAGCATCTGCCGCACAGCAGCCCGGCCGGCGTCGTCCAGCGCGAACGCCAGATGCATGCCATTGCTATCTGTCGCGCGGGCGACGCAGGGCAGCGGAACAGCCACGCCATCGATGCGCAGTACACCGCGGGTTCCTACCGGCAGTTCCGGACCGCCGCTGGTATAGGCGCCACCTTCCGAGATATCGACAACCCGGGCGGGGAGTTCGCCATGGCCGGCAACACCGAGCCTCGCCGCCAGATCCACCCGATGACGCGGTGTCTGGCGCCGATCCACGTCAGACGTCGAAGAGCGTACCACCCGTATCACGGAATGCCGCAGTTCTTCGACCGCCTGGTTCAGCGCAATGATGTTGTCGCGCACGTCGACGGCGAGGCGACCGGTATCGACCGCCTCGGTCGAAACTTCGTTGGTGCGGCTGGTCATTTCGTTGGCTGCGTTTGCCGTTTCGGTCACGTTGCGGGCGATCTCCGCGGTTGCGGCGCCCTGCTGCTCCACCGCTGCCGCGATCGATCCGGCGATCGCGTTGATCTCGGTGATGGTCTGCTCGATCCGCGTGACCGCCGCGACCGACGCCCCGGTCGCTGCGCGCACCTGGCCGATATGCCGGGCGATCTCCTGCGTGGAATGTGCCGTCTGCGTGGCCAACGCCTTCACTTCCGCGGCCACCACGGCAAACCCCTTGCCGGCGTCGCCGGCGCGCGCCGCCTCGATCGTCGCATTGAGCGCAAGGAGATTGGTCTTGGCGGCGATCTCGGCGATCATGTCGGCCACCGCGCCGATGCGCTCGACCTCCTGGTTCAGCGCTTCGATGGTGGTGCGGGCTTCCGTGCCGGCCGTCACCGCCCGTCCGACGACGGTGGCGGACTGGCTCACTTGGCCGCCGATCTCCCGGATCGACGCCGCGAGTTGCTCTGCCGCGCTGGCGACGGTCTGCGCATTGGCGAGAGCCTGCGCGGCGGCGGCGGCGGCGTCCTGAGCCGATCCGCCAGTCCTGGTGGCTGACGCACTCATCGCGTCGGCGGTTGCCGTCATCGCCGTCGTGCGCACGCCGATACTCTCCAGCGCGGCGGCGGTCTCGGCCTCGACCGTGTTGGCCATGCCGACCAGCGCTTCCCGCCGGTGCGTCGCTTCGGCCTGCTGGCGCTGCGCCTCCTGTTCGCCGGCAAGCTGGCTCTCCCGCACCATATGATCCTTGAACACCGCCACCGCGCGAGCCATCTCGCCCAGCTCGTCGCGGCGGTCCGCGCCGGGAACGGCAGTGTCCAGATCGCCGGCGCGAAGCGCGGCCATGCGCACCCGCAGCATGGACAGCGGCTTCATCACGCTGCGCCCGACCGCCCACGCAATGCCGATCGAGATCAGCATCAGGCCGCCGATCACCGCGCCGGCCGTTCGGGTCATCTGCCAGAAAGTGTCGTCGATGTCCGCGATGTACTCGGCGGACACGATCAGCATGTGCCAGGGGGCGAACTCACGGAAATAGGCGATCTTTGCCATCGGGGTCGGATTGGTCCCCTTGGGGAACGCGTAGCGGATCGTGCCCTCGCCCTGGCGCTTCGCGATGTCGAACATCATCGAGGCGAAGGGCAGGCCATTCGAATCCTTGGCGCCGCGCATGTCCTTGCCGACCATCGCCTGGTTGCCGGTGTTCATCAGATTGAGCGCGGTCTGGGTGTCGTAGATGAAGGCGTAGTTCGTGTGGCCCTCCCACCAGACGCCACCGGCGGCGGCGAAGAAGCGCGCCTTTGCTTCGTCGGTGGTCATCGCGCCGGAGGCCGCCGCGTGCTGGAAATTGTCCGCCATGTTCCAGACGCTATCGACCACCGCGTGCGCCTTCTCGGTGCGTTCAGCGATGAGTTCGAGCCGGGCGATCAACAGCACGGTGACGGCGACCAGCACCATGAACAGCGCGCCGGCGGCGGCCATGACCGTGAGCTTGGCGGTGATCGATCGGTGCGTGAACACGCTCAGCAGCCGTGCCATCGTCAAGCCCCCTCATGCCGGCTACCAGGCCGCGCCAGGCCATTCATGCGACACTCCGGCCTTCGGTTTAGCCGGGAGTCCTTAAGAAAGGCTTTTCCCGCTGCCGGCCGTGCGAGAGCCGCGCCAGGTATCGTTCCTGGCTCAACCGGAAGCAGCGGCGACGCTCGGTCCGCCGCGCGTCGGACCGCTTGGACCGGCCACCGCATTGCGCGCGATCGTCAGGCCGCCGGCCGCAGCGCCAACCGTTGCAGCATCGCGCGCAAGGCCGCCGTGGCTGCGTCGTCCGGCGCGAACGCCGGATGCGGCCCATCGCGGTCGGTCGCACGCACCGCACAGGGCGGCGGGGCAGCCGGGCCATCCAGCCGCAGCAAGCCGCGGGATGACGTCGTCGTTACGCTTCTCGCCATGACAGCGGAATGACAGTGATTGCCGCGTCACTCTCCCTCTCCCGCAGGACGGCGGGAGCGGGTAGGATAGGCGAGCAATGCCGACCGACCTGCCCAACGTCCTGACGCTGTCGCGTATCGCGGCGATTCCGCTGCTGGTGGTGCTTGTCGCGCTGCGCCTGCCGGCGGCGGACCTCGCCGCCTGCGTGGTGTTCAGCGCCGCCGCGATCACCGACTACTACGACGGCAAACTGGCGCGCATCCGCCGCCAGCAATCCGCGCTCGGCCGCATGCTGGACCCGATTGCCGACAAGCTGTTGGTCGGCGCGGCGCTGATGATGCTGGTCGGCCAGAATCGGCTGTCCGGGCCGGCGCTGTATCCGGCCATCGTCATCATGCTGCGGGAGATCCTGGTCAGCGGGCTGCGCGAATACCTTGCCGGCCTCCGCATCGGCCTGCCGGTGACGCGGTTGGCCAAGTGGAAGACCGGCTTCCAGATGGGCGCGCTCGGCACGCTGCTGGCGGGCGACACGACGGCGCACTTCCTGCATCTTGGCTTCCTGCCGGTGTCGGCGATTGGCGAGGCAATGCTGTGGGGCGCCGCCGGCCTCACCTTGTGGACCGGCTGGGACTACCTGACCGCCGGCTGGCGTCACGCCACCGTGCCGACCGAGTCCCTGCGGAAGCGCCAGATCCCTTCGTGAAAGTCCTCGGCATCGTCGGCTGGTCCGGTAGCGGCAAGACCACCTTGCTGACTGCGTTGCTGCCGCTGCTGCGGGGGCGCGGCCTGACGGTGTCTACCGTCAAGCACACGCATCATGGGTTCGACATGGACCGGCCCGGCAAGGACACGTTCCGCCACCGTGAGGCCGGGGCGCTCGAGGTCCTGGTGGCGTCCGGCACGCGCTGGGCGCTGTTGCATGAGCTCGACGGGCCGGAGCCCAGGCTGCCGGAACTGCTGGCGCGGATGCAGCCGGTTGACCTCGTGCTGGTCGAGGGCTTCAAGACGCATCCGTTCGCCAAGCTTGAGGTGCATCGTCCGGCGCTGGGCAAACCGCCGATCTGGCACACCGAGCCGGACATCGCCGCGGTGGCCGTCGATGCGCCGCTGGCAAGCTGCGACCGGACGCTGCTGCCGCTGAACGACCCGGCGGCCGTGGCGGGGTGGTTGCTGCAATTTCTGGCGCTTGAGCAGCGCGCGCTGTGAGGGCACATTCGCGTGAGGCAGGTCCGGCCGGGGCCGCCTGGGTTGTCTGCAAGCGATCGATCGGGCCGCGGCCACGGCCCCTATGGGGGAGTTTGCTCTTCATGCGGCGTTTCGCCACGCTCGGCCTCGTGCTCATGCTCGCAGGCTGCGGTTACCAGACCTGGTGGAATCCGCCCTTCACCACGGGGTACCTGCCTTATGCGCCGACGGGCGATGCCGAGAACATGCGGCGTGCGAAGGGCGACACCGTGGACGTGCCGCCGCTGACGCCGCAGCCGGGCGATGTCTGGCCGGGCCCGGTGCCGCCGACGCCGACGCTGCAAGAGCTCGAACAGCAGGGCATGGGAACGGCGCCGGAGCAACCGGTGCCAGGCTCGCCACTGAGCCGCGGCGTGGTGCCGCAGGGGCAGACTCCCGGGCAGACACCGGAGCAGATGCCGCCGTCGCCGCCGCCGCGCGTGTCGCATGGCAGCTCCACGCCGCCGGGCTCGAATCAGCCGGGGCTGGCGCCGCTGCCGAATGAGCAACCGTCGTCGGCGCCCAGTGCACGGACCGCGCCGCCGCCCGCCGCCGCCCCGTACGGCCAGGTGGTGCAGACGCCAAGCGGCCCCGGCGTGACAACCGGCGGCACCCAGGGCTATCAGACCATGACGATGCCGGGCGGCGGCTCGGCGATCGTCGTGCCGAACGGCAACGGCACCAGCACCGTTATCAACTCGAACGGCTCGATCCAGACCATCCCGACGCCGCACTGAGGACCATGGCCGACACCGACAGGCCCCTGACGATCCTGTATTTCGCCTGGCTGCGCGAGCGTGTCGGCAGGGCGGCGGAAGAGCTGTCGCTCCCGCCGGCGGTGGCGACGGTCGCCGAGCTGGTGGAGCATCTGGCGGCGCGCGGTCCGGGTTATGCGGCGGCGTTCGCCAACCGCCGCTCGGTGCGCTGCGCGGTCAACCAGGAGTTCGCGCCGGCTTCCGCGGCGCTGCATCCAGGCGACGAGGTGGCGTTCTTCCCGCCGGTGACCGGGGGCTGACAAGCGGCGGACGAGGACCACAATCGGGTCCAAAGCCCGGGCTGGGCCGCGCAGCAGAAGGTCGCGAATGGGCGAGGGCGATGCAGACATCAGACGGGCGACGCCGGCGGATGCCCGAGCGATCCGCGACCTGACGCGCGCGGCGTACGCCAGGTGGGTGCCGGTTATTGGACGCGAACCCAAGCCAATGGCGGCGGACTATGACGCCGCCGCGCGACACCATCTGATCGACTTGCTGCATGTTAGCGGAGAACTCGCCGCTCTGGTCGAGACGATCCCCGCGGCCGACCACCTGTTGATCGAGAACGTTGCGGTCGCTCCCGCATTCCAGGGCCGCGGGTATGGCCGCAAGCTGATGGCGCACGCCGAGCAACTGGCGGTATCGCTCGGGCACACCGAAACGCGGCTCTATACCAACAAGTTGTTCGAGGAGAACGTGCGGCTGTATCGCAGGCTCGGCTACCGAGTGGATCGGGAGGAGGCGTTCAAGGACGGCTTCGTCGTGCACATGAGCAAGGTGCTGTGAGCCGGTCGCGTCGGGTCCGTTCCGCGAAAAATTCGTTCCGCGCCAGTTGGTCTCGGGTTAGCGCGCTTCCACCCTGACTGGAATCGTCGGGACCGCTATCATTGCGAGGAGCGCAGCGACGAAGCAATCCCCTGCCTGACGAGCGGGCGGCTGCCCAGGCGGGGGATTGCTTCGTCGCTAGCGCTCCTCGCACTGACAGGTGATGGCGAGCGTTTCCAGTCAGGGTGGAAGTGCTCTAAGGTCAACCGGGAAGCAATCAAATCGCAGGAGGCGTTGCCATGTCTTCGGGGTCCGATACCGCTGCTTCGTCGAACGCCGGCCGGGCGTTGCAACCGATGATCGTGACGCCCGGCGAGGCGGAGACCATCCGCCCGTTCGGCATCGACATGAAGGTGATGTTGGGAGGCGAGCATACCGGCGGCACATTTTCGGCGATCGTCGCCGAGGTCAAACCCGGCGAAGGGCCGCCGCCCCATCTGCACCGCGACCGGGAGGAGTATTTCTTCGTCCTGGAGGGCACCTACGCGCTTGGCGTGAACGGCAACGAGTCGACCATCGGTCCTGGCACACTGGTCTTCGTCCCGCGCGGCACGGTGCATACGTTCAAGAATATCACGAGCACCATGGGCAGGCTGCTCGAATGGACCATCCCCGGCGACAACGGCGACTACTTCCGGGCCATGCACCAGATGGAGGCGAACGGCGGGTTCAACCCGGAGACGTTCGCCGAGATCAACGATCGGTTCGTGACGGAGTTCGTCGGGTAGAATAGGCGGGACACGGAGCAGTATTCTCCGCCTCCTTCAAGGGGAGGGGGAGAAATTTGCCCGACTGCCGCTTATCTTGACCCGACCGGGTCGGGGCCATGGAGCGCAGGAATGGCGACGGTGCGTGTGCAGGAGGCGGATTTCGACGTGTCGTCTGAGTTGGCGGCGCTGACCGCCGGTCGGACGGATATCGGCGGGATCGGCTGCTTCGTCGGCACGGTGCGGGATGCCGCCGCGGGGCGGCCGATCGCCGCGATGACGCTGGAACACTACCCGGCGATGACCGAACGAGCGATCCGGCGCATCACCGACGAGGCCGTGCAGCGCTGGTCGTTGCTCGGCTGCACGGTGGTGCATCGGGTGGGACGGCTGGAGCCGGGTGCGCAGATCGTGCTGGTGTTGGCCGCGGCATCGCATCGCGGCGAGGCGCTGGAGGCGACCGCGTTCCTCATCGACTGGCTCAAGACGAAGGCGCCGTTCTGGAAACGGGAAGAATTCGCCGACGGAAGCGGCGTCTGGGTCGAGGCGCGCGAGGCCGACGATGCGGCGGCCGCCCGGTGGGGCGCTGGGGCGGCTTCGTAGGCCCTAAGGGCCTGCGGCGGAATAAGTGCGTCAGTTGACGTGCGGACCGTGCCCAATTCGTCATGGTCCGCGAAGGCGGACCATCCACGACCTTCCTTTATGTGAGCCGCAAAGTCGTGGATGGCGGGCCGGAGCCTGCCCCCGGGCAC
>Ga0181530_10000578_pt1 | contig 46970 bp, 39 predicted proteins | sample PEATcosm2014_Bin_42_FD_119769 | JGI IMG/M metagenome (GOLD analysis project Ga0181530, IMG submission 119769) | Peatland microbial communities from MTU Mesocosm Facility, Houghton, MI, USA - PEATcosm2014_Bin10_60_metaG | ecosystem: Environmental > Terrestrial > Soil > Wetlands > Peat | place...
AGGGCCTTGATCGGTCTCGAAGTGGGGTAAATCGTGTCAAGGGGAAGAAACCTTCGCCTTTTTCGTCCGCTGGCGGCTTTTTCGGGCTCCTCGGGGGCGGTGAATTGTGTCCGGGAGTCATTGTCAGAGAACTGGGATCCTCCGTTGGAGACGGCGCGGAATCCCAGCCTTCAAAAAGTGGAGGGTGGGGCAGCCGGCCGCATAAAGAATACGAGGGGCTCAGCCTATACGAGATCCGACCGCTTGAGCGTTCGCCTTGCGCCGTGGCGAATTGTGATCACCCTTACCTCTTGCCGATGTTCATCGAGTTCATAGATGATGCGGTAGACGTTGGGTTTCTTGCCGTAGAGCAGGTGCCGCAGCTTTCGCTTTAACTTTCGAGCTTCCGGGGCGACAGGACAGCGGTGAGGTTGCCATTCCAGGCTGAGGATTGCCTCTCTTAGCCCAGAATACCACTGCAATGCCGCGCCCGAGTATTCGGCGTTGATTTCCTGGTACAACTGCTCCAGATCGCGTTCAGCGTGCGGAGTGCTCTTAACGACGTATGCCATGTTTGTCTTCAAACTCGTCGAAGAATTCTCTCGCCGGACGCGTGCGCCCGTGGGCCACGTCATCCAGCCCCTGGCGGATGGCTTCGTCGGTATCGGCGCGGGCGGCAAGGTCGAGCAGACGCTGATACGCTTCGGCGTCCTGCACAATCGCCGCAGCCTTCCCATTCACCGTGAGCACCACGGGGCGCTTGGTCTTTTTAAGTTGTTTCATGAAATCGGCGGACTGACGGCGGAAAGTCGTTAGCGATTGAATGTCTTTTGTGAGATCAAGCATAGTGCCACACTCCCATTTAGAGCACCTTATTAGGTGCTTATAGACTAATCCGTTGTCGCAAAAGAAACAAGCGGGTTGGAACCAAGCCTTTCGATGATGCGCGGACCTCGCTGCTTCTTGTATCCTCAACTAAATGACGCTGAGTTTTCTTGAACGTCTGAAGCAATCGCCGGTGCTCTGCGATGGAGCGATGGGGACGCTGCTCTATGCCAAGGGCGTATTCATCAATCGGTGCTATGACGAGTTGAATTTGTCGCAGCCGGAGATGATTCGCGAGATACACCACGACTATCTCCAGGCCGGCGCGGAGGTCATCGAAAGCAATACTTTCGGCGCGAACAGCTTTCGCCTGGCGCGGCACGGACTGGTGGACCGGGTGCGCGACATCAATGTGGCGGGGGTTCGGCTGGCCCAGGAAGCGGCCAAGAGTTTTGACGCCTGGGTTGCGGGATCGATGGGACCGTTGGGCGTCCGCATCGAGCCCTTGGGGAAGGTTTCTTTTGCCGAGGCGCGTGCGGCGTTTCGCGAACAGGCAGCGGCGCTGGCGGAGGCGGGGGTCGATTTGCTGGTGCTGGAAACTTTCGGCAACCTGGAAGAGTTGCATCAGGCGGTGCTGGCCTGCCGGGAAGTGAATCCGAAGCTTCCCCTCGTGGCCCAAGTCACGATCGACGAAGACGGGAACTGCCTCGACGGCTCCGATCCCGAGACGTTTGCGGCGCGGCTGACGGAATGGCAAGTGGACGTCGTGGGCATCAACTGTAGCGTGGGGCCGGTGGCGATGCTGGAAGCGATCGAGCGGGTGCGCGCGGTGACTTCCCTGCCACTGGCGGCGCAGCCGAACGCGGGCATGCCACGGTCGGTCGAAGGACGCAACATATACCTTTGCTCGCCGGAATACATGGCGAACTACACGGCTGATTTTGTGGCGGCCGGAGTACGGCTGATCGGCGGATGTTGCGGGACAACGCCCGATCATATCCGCGCCATGAAGTCGATTTTGCGAGTGGGCGAAGCGCGCGGGAAGACGGCAATTTCGGAGGTAATTCGTTCGGCGGCCGCGCCTTCGGCCACGGACACCATTCCGCTGGCCGAGCGCTCCAAGCTGGGCGCCAAGCTCGCGGCCGGGGAATTCGTGACGATGGTAGAAATCGTGCCGCCCAAGGGAACCGACATCCGCAAAGAGATCGCGGGGGCGAAGTACGTCAAATCGGTCGGAGTGGATGCGGTGAACATCCCCGACAGCCCGCGGGCGTCGGCGCGGATGAGCAACCAAGCGTTGGCGCTGTTGATGCAGCAGGCGGTGGAAATCGAAGCGATCCTGCACTACACCTGCCGCGACAGAAACGTGCTGGGCATTCAGTCGGACCTGCTGGGGGCGGCGGCCACGGGAATCCGCAACCTGATCTGCATTACGGGAGATCCGCCCAAAATGGGCAACTATCCCGACGCCACCGCGGTGTTCGACGTGGATTCAATTGGACTGGTAAATATCGTCCACAATTTAAACCGTGGATTGGACTTAGGCGGCAATCCGATTGGAACGGGGACGGCCTTCGTGATCGGCGTCGGAGCTAATCCGGGGTTGCCTGACATGGACGAAGAGATTAAGCGCTTTGAATACAAGGTGGAGGCGGGCGCGGAATACGTGGTGACGCAACCGGTGTTCGACCTCGGGCTGCTGGAGAATTTTCTGCGGCGGATCGAACACTGCCGAATACCCGTCATTGCCGGAATCTGGCCGCTGGTGAGCGCGCGGAATGCCGAGTTTATGAAGAACGAGCTGCGGGTTTCGGTGCCTGATGAAATTCTCAACAGGATGGCGAAGGCGGCGACCCCGGAGACCGCGCGCGCCGAAGGGGTGGCCATCGCCCGGGAGATGCTGACTGCGGTACGCGAAAGGGTACAGGGAGCGCAGATCAGCGCTCCTTTGGGCAGATATGCGTCGGCGGTGGATGTGCTGGAGGCGCTGGGATCGAAGCGGCGGGAAACAGTGTAGATTTGGGAAAAGTGTTACAAAAAAAACGCAAAGATTTACATTTTTCGCTGGACATTTCGCATCGAAAGAAGCATTACAATAGAGAGCAGGAGCAACTCGATTGGTGAAGTTCGAAGATTGCCTCGAGCGCCTAGAAAAGATTGTTCACGAACTCGAAAGTGGGGAAGTTCCTCTGGACAAATCTCTGACGCTGTTTGAAGAAGGCATGCAACTTTCCGCCACTTGCCGGAAGCAATTGGAAGATGCGGAAGGGAAAGTGGAAATCCTCTTAAAGCAGAGTGGGAAGCTGCAAGCCGAACCGTTCGAGCCCCCGGCCGAGAAAGCGTTGCGCAAGTAACGGTTTCGCGACTCGGAAGATGAAAACGCCTGTGCTAGCAGTTTGCTGTCGCAGCCAAGGCCGCCGCGCATTGCGGTGTAGTCAGGGGGAATGTATGGAACCGTTCAGTGTAGTCCTCTATCAGAATGACCCCAGAACTGCACAAAATCTGGCGGTTAGTCTCTCCCAACACTTCGGCGCCGTTCATTTGGCCGGCACCTGTCAGGACGTGCTTCCCGCGGTTGTCCGGCACCGCGCGGAAGCGGTAGTGCTGGACCTGGAAACTTCGGGGCCGGATGAAGTCGAGCATCTGCATCACGAGTTCCCAGGGCTTTGCATCGTCGGCACCCACAGGCTGGCGGACGACAAACTGTGGACCGAGGCGCTGAGCCTGGGGGCATCCGATATATGCGAGCCGCGCAACGATGACGTGGTGCGATCCGTGTTGCACCATCTCACGCACCATGCGGCTGCGTGATCGCCGGTATATTTGGTGGGTAATTCCTTTGGGAAACTGGTCAAAAAAAGGGACGCTGCCAAGCGTCCTTTTTTATTTCCACTTTTTGCTGGGCGGGGTCCTCTTGCTATACTGCGATGCTATGCTGAACGAAATTCTGGAGCAGGGACAAAGGGCCGCGGACGAGGCTCTCGAACGACTCTTGCCGCCTGGCAGCTTACATCCAACCTCGATCCATCAGGCCATGCGGCACAGCGTGTTTGCCGGGGGCAAGCGTCTGCGGCCGATCCTGTGTATGGAAGCGGGGCGCATGATCGGAGCGGGGTCTGCCGCCGCTGCCCTGCCCTCGGGTATTGCGGATTTGGGCGCGGCGATTGAGATGCTGCACACTTACTCTCTGATTCACGACGATCTGCCCGCGCTCGACAACGACGATCTGCGCCGCGGGCGTCCCACGTGCCACAAAGCCTTCGGCGAGGCCACAGCCATCCTCGCAGGAGACGCGCTGCAAACGCAGGCATACGAAGTACTGGCCGGGATCGCCTGCCCAGCCGAGGCGCGCGTCGCCATCATCCGGGAGATCGCCCACGCCACCGGCACCATTGACGGCATGATCGGTGGCCAGGTCGTTGACCTTGAGGCCGAACACACCAAGCCCGATCTCGCCACTCTCGAATACATCCATCGCTCGAAGACCGCAGCGCTCATCACGGCCAGCGTGGTCAGCGGAGGCTTGTATGCTGGAGGAGAGCCCGACGATATCCGACGCCTCCGCACCTATGGGCAGTCGATCGGCCTGGCGTTTCAAATCGTGGACGATGTGCTCGACTTGACCCAAACCTCCGAGCAATTGGGCAAGACCGCGGGCAAGGACGCGGCGGCGGAGAAGGCAACATATCCGGCGTTATTCGGAATCGAGGAATCGCTGCGCAAGGCCGACGCTCTGGTCGAGCAAGCGTGCGCGGAACTCAACGAATATGGCGAGGCCGCCTCCACGCTGAAAGGGCTGGCGCATTACTTGGTCGAACGGAAGAAATAGCCACTCCCGTGGATCTCGCCACCCATGTTTCCGTTACGATCCGACGGTGAATGTTCCTGCCGAGGCGACATTGTCGGACGAGTTGCCGACGTACACGTTGTAAGTGCCGGGCGCGGTCACCCAGCCGTTGGAGCTCACATCCCAGTAAGACAAGGGATGGGACGAGGAGTTCGCATCGACGGTCACGGTCACGGTTTGTTGCGCGCCGGGCTGTAGCAGCACCTTGCTCCATCCGACCAGGCGTTGTGGCGCTTCTGCGGTGCTGGCCGGCAAGCCCAGATAGACTTGGGCGACTTCCGCGCCCGCCAGCGTTCCCGTGTTCTGTAGGTTGAAACTCACCTGGAATCCACCGGAGGCAGGCGAATCCGGTGTGAGCTGAAGATTGGAAATGGAAAATGTTGTGTACGAGAGCCCGTAGCCAAACGCGAATAACGGCTGAATATTCTGCGCTTCAAACCATTTATAGCCGACGTTGAATCCTTCGATTGTGTAATCAACGTCGAAAGTCGCGGCCGAGGTGGGAGGGGACGGGATCGGAATCGTGGGGCGCGGCAGGTCGTTCACGCTTGCCGGAAATGTGATGGGGAGTTTGCCGGATGGGTTCACGCTGCCAAAGAGAATATTGGCAATCGCCTGTCCGCCGCGCTGGCCCGGGTACCAGGCTTCCAGCACGGTAGGGACGGTGGAGAGCCACGGCATGACCTGCGCGCCACCGTTTTCCAGGACCACAATTGTGTGCTGATTCGCGGCTGCGACGGCGGCTACGAGCGCGTCCTGATCGCTGGAAAAACTTAAGTCCACAAGGTCCATGCCTTCGCTCTCCCACTGGTTCTCAAACACGATTGCCACAGTCGAGTTAGCCGCCAGTGTGGCCGCTGCGGCGGGATCGGTTCCGTCGTTGAAGGTCACGGTGACGCCGGGCGCCATGGCCTCGATTGCAGTCAGTGGCGAGGATGGATCGTAGATCTCGGATGCATTGGTGCACGCGAGACCGCCCGGCGGCGGGATGTAGGGAGGACAGTCGGGTGGAAGAGTCAGAGCCGCTCCACCATACGGAACTACCTGGGCGGAGCCTCCTCCGGAGAGTACACCGACATCGGCATGAGATCCAATCACCGCGATGGACTTAAGGTTCGACGGATTGAGCGGCAGTTGTCCGCCGGCATTCTTCAGCAGTACCGCGCCCTGCTCTTCCATTTCCTGGGCGATGGCCGCGTCACCGGTTGCGTCGATGGGCTGGACGGTTGCGGGGTGGTCGAACACGCCCGCAGCGTACATGGCGCGGAGGATTCGATGCACCATGTTGTTGAAGCGCGAGATTGGCAAATCGCCGTTCTGCACCGCGGTTTCGAGGCTTTCAGGGACCCAAATGCCGGCGAACATGTAATCGCCGGGCTGCTCCTGGTCGAGTCCGGCCACGGCGGAAGCCACGGAGCTTTGCGTGGCGTAGGCGTCCGACAGAACGAAACCAGGAAATTCCCAGTCTCCTTTCATGACATCGTTCAAGAGATGATTGTGCCCGCAAGCATAGGTTCCATTCACCAGGTTGTAGGCGCACATCGCCATCTGAGCATTGGAACCATTCAACGCGATTTCAAAAGCCAGCAGGTCGCTCTCGCGCGCGGAACGTTCATCGATGACGGCATTGGCCTGGGTGCGCGCGGTCTCCTGATCGTTAAATGCGTAGTGCTTCACGCCCGCAATCACGTATTGGTCCTGGATGGCGCTAAGATGCGCAGCAGCGATTTCCCCCGCCAACAAAGGGTCTTCCCCCTTGGTTTCAAAAGTACGACCGTCGCGCGGCTCACGGCCGATGAGATTGACGTTGCCTCCCAAGTTGACATTGATGCCAAAGGCGCGCAGCTCCTTGCCGATGACTTGGCCGTATTTGTAGGCCTCATTCGGGTCCCAGCTTGCGGCGCTCGCGATGGACGACGGAAGGGCCGTCGCTGGCCCGACGCCGTCCCCGACGCCAACGGGTCCGTCTGCCATAAGAAGATCCGGAATCCCCAGACTTGGTATGCCCAGGACCCAGAGGCCAGCGCCTCGGGGGTTGTTGGAGTTCTGTAGGGTGTCGTTGCCGTGCACGAGCTGGAACTTCTGGTCCAGGGTCATTTGAGACAGGAGGAGGTCCGCGCGCTGGTCTGGATCTTTCGGCGGCGGCGGAGGGGTGGATCCGCTTGATCCGCCACCGCATCCGGCAAACGACATCAGTATGGACGCACAAACCATAGCCCGGACTGTCATGGTGAGTCCTAAACCAGGTCGAGATTTACGGCCATAAACGCGACCCAAACCAGCGATGCCAGCGAAATGGCACCACAGTGCGTGCGTCATACTTACGTCCTCCCAGATCATTTTTGTGCGTCCGTCAACGGCGAGAACGGCGCTTTGCACAACCGGCCCTTGAATCGCTCGCCGGCCAGCGGTACAGTATAAATGCTCTGGCGGTCTCCCTCCTTTTTCATTCCTTGCCGACAATTTGTGCGCAATTGCTGCAGTGTATGTGCAACTAAAGGCGGTGTTGGGATCGGGGCCACAACCTGTGGTGTTTTATTACTTGACCCGTCCCGCAATCGCCGTTAGAGTGGTCAAAAGCGGTGATGACGTTCTTGGTTCATGGGACGGCATCGAATACGATGAGACCAGCGAGGAACCTGGAGAGTTAACCCCGGTCGTCAACGTCGGGAATAAGCAGCCGATGGTTCATTAAGGGCTGAAGTTAACAATCGGGGTTGCCGCGATTTGCAGCGCACTCCAGCCGGCGCCAACCGAGTCCGCGGACAGAAGTGTCCGCCTACGAAGGAGTTACTTTGCTCAAACTCAAGAAGCTGCAAATCCTGGGATTCAAATCGTTCTGCGACCGCACCGAACTGAAGTTCCATGGCGAAGGCATCGCCGCGATTATCGGGCCGAACGGCTGCGGAAAATCGAACATCGCCGACGCGATTTCCTGGGTGCTCGGCGAGCAATCGGCCAAGTCGCTGCGCGGAGCGCGCATGGAAGACGTGATCTTCTCCGGCACGCGCGACCGCAATCCCACAGGAATGGCGGAAGTCTGCCTCACTTTGATCGACCCCGAAGTTTACGCCGGGCCGGACACGAACGAGCCCACCGAGATCGAGATTCAAGACGACCTTCCTCCAGCCGAGGAAGACTGGGATGAAGCTGAAGTTCGCGCGCACGCCGCCGCCGAAACGGAGCGCGCTGTCGAGGAAGCGCAACCGGGAAAGACTGAAGAAGTTGAGGTAGAGGGCGAGGCTGCAACAACTACCGCCGCCGCTGGCACGCTCGAAGCCACGGCCACCGGTCCAACCGCCGCAGCATCGGGCAGTGAAGCGCCAGCCAATGCCGCCACAGTAGCAGTGGCGGAAATGCTGCCTTCGACTGCGCCGCTGGTAGTTTTGAAAATCCGCCGCCGCAAGTTCAATCAGCAGCAACACCACGCCGGAGTGATCTCGGTGACGCGCCGATTGTTCCGCAGCGGCGACAGCGAGTATCTGCTGAATGGAAAACTCTGCCGTCTGCGCGACATCCAGGAACTTTTCATGGGAACGGGCCTGGGCCCGGAGTCGTACGCGCTGATCGAGCAGGGACGCATCGGACAGATCCTGAGTAGCCGTCCTACGGACCGCCGCAACATCATTGAAGAAGCGGCGGGGATCACGAAATTCAAGACGAGGAAACGTCTCGCCGAGGCGCGCTTGGAAGACGCCAAGACCAATCTGAATCGCGTGAACGATATTTTTGAAGAAGTCACGCGGCAGATGAATTCGCTCAAACGCCAAGCCAACAAGGCCGAGCGCTATGCCCGTCTGCGAGACGAGATGCGCGCCAAGCTGCGCATTGTGCTGGCCAGCAAGTTCACCCAGATGGACCAGGAGAGCGTGACGCTCGACGCCCAGATCCAGCAACTGGGAGATGAAATCCACCAACGGACCGAGAGTGTCCAGCAATCCGAAGCGGAGCACTCCGAGCGCACGCAGCGCGGATACGCAATTGAGACGGAGACGCGGCAAAATCGCGACCGCCTTAGTCAGATCGAGATCGAAGGCGAACGCGGCAAGGCGCGCATCCGGACCAACGAAGAGCGATGCGCGGAGTTGATCGTGCGAACGGCCTCGGCGGAGATGGAGTTGGCGCAAGCTCGAAACCGGCTTCTGGCGCTGGAAGAAGAGCGCAATGGCCATCAGCAAGTGCTCGATTCGGCGGCTGCGGACCTGGCGGCGGCGCAGCAGGAATTTGCGCTCAGCCAACAGGAAGCGGCCGGCGCGGCCACCAACCTGGCAATGCTGGAACAGGAGCAGGAATCGCATCGTGCCGCGATTTTGGATGCGGTCGGCGAGGCTTCAAACCTGCGGAATCAGCTCACGCAATCCGAGGAACGGCTGGCGGGGATCGGCCGCGAGGAGCAGCGTTTGCAATCCGAGATCGCAAACGCATCGTCGCAATCGGAAGCCTTCGGCGGACAACGCGGCCAGATTTCGCTGGAGTTCGAAAGCGTTTCGCAACGAGTGAGCGGCCTCACCTCGGAGATAGCCGGTCTGCGCGAGGCCATCGAAAGCAAGCGCGCGGCGGAACGCGAAACCAAGACACACCTCGACTCGATCCGCTCGGAATTCGCCACGGCGCTTGGCAAGCGGGGATCGCTTGAAGCGGTCATCGCCGAGCATGGTTATTCGACGGAGTCGGTGCGGCGGCTTTTTCAATCGGGCGCGCTGCATGGAGGAAACACTCCCGCCGGCGTGCTCGCCGATTTTCTCGAAGTCGAGCCGCGCTACGAGAGCGTCGTCGAAGATTTTCTGCGCGACGAATTGAACTTCGTCGTAGTCAAATCGTGGGACGCGGCCGACGAAGGCTTGCGCCTGCTGCGCTCCGACGCCAACGGGCGCGCGACGTTCCTGGTGCATCCGGACGATTCGCAAGCCAAGTTCTCGTTTGTCGCGGATGAACGCCAGCACTACGCTCCGCTGAACGACACGGTGGTTCCGCTGAAAAACTCGATTCGCGTGCTCAACGGATTCGGCAAGTCGCTCGAAGTGATTTTGCCAAAGTTGGGCAACGGTTACATCGTGCCCGATCCGGCGGTGGCGCGCGAACTCGCGCTCTCCAGCCCCGACGCATTTTTTCTTTCGCAGACCGGGGAATGCTTTCACAACGTAACCGTCACAGGGGGCAAGCAACGAAGCGAGGGGCCGCTGTCGATGAAGCGCGAGTTGCGCGACGTGCTGCGCCTGCTCGAAGAGTTGGACCGCGCCTTGCGCGAGAAAGAAATGCGCGCGCTCACTCTGGATCGCGAGATTAAGGAGAACACTTCTCTGCTCGATCGCCTGGAAGAAGAGAGGCGAGAAGCCGAGAAACAGGCGATGACCTCGGGACATTTGCTCAAGCAACTGGACGGCGAAATGTCGCGGGTGCGCGAACGGATGACAATTGCCGAACGCGAGGTGCAGCGACTGGCGGCGGAACGGCGGGAACAGGAAGGCTTGATCGCATCGCGGCAAGCGGAACTGAGCGCAATCGAGGAAGCGCGCGGGCAATTCGAAGCGCAGCTTGCCGCCGGACAAGACCGGCTCGCGGCCTTGCGCAGCCAGCGCGACGCTGCCGCTGAAACCACTTCGCAGCGGGCCGCTCGCGTGGCTACGATCGAAGAGCGTCACCATTCGGCCACGACACTGCTGCAGCGCATCTCGACCCTGGTCGCGGAGATGCGGGAGCGGGCGGGCGCTTTGCAGGCTCAAATGGAATCGGCAACGGCCGAGATGGCGCAGCGGCAGGACGAGAACGTGCAACTGGCAGAACAGCTCATCCAGTTTGAAGCCGAGCGCAATGCTGGAGAAGCGCGCGAAGGCTTGCTGCAACTGGAGTCGGAGCAAGTGCGGGCGCGACTGGTCGAGATTGAAGAAATTCTTCGCGGTCTGCGGCAGCAACTCGATCTGGCGCGCGACCGCCGGGGTGAACTATCGGCTACGGCAGCCAAGCTGCAATCCGACCTGCAACACTTGGCCGATACTTGCTTGAACGAACTCGGCATGGAACGCGCGGTCCTGCTCACCGACACGACAATCCCGCTGCTTGCCGGAGAGGAACTTGCGGCTCAGGACCAGGCGCATCGTGAAATGCGCGCCCGACTTGATGCCATGGGCCCGGTCAACATGATGGCCCTGGAGGAGTACAAGGAAACGGCGGAGCGCCACGAGTTCCTATCCACGCAAAGAAAAGATTTGCTCGATGCGATCGCCGACACCGCCGCGACCATTCGCGAGATCGATCAGGTGTCGCGGCAAAAATTTGAGGAAGCGTTCCACCAGATCAACGAGAACTTCCAGGCCACCTTCCGCAAACTATTCGGCGGCGGGCACGGCTTCATGCGGCTTACCGATCTGGAAAACAGCGCGGAGAGCGGCATTGACGTGGTGGCGTCGCCTCCCGGGAAAAAACTCCAGAACGTGCTGTTGCTCTCCGGCGGCGAAAAGGCGCTCACCGCGCTGGCGCTGCTGGTCGGCATCTTCCAGTACACGCCGAGTCCGTTCTGCATTCTGGACGAAGTGGACGCTCCGCTGGACGAAGCCAACATCGCGCGCTTCACCGAACTGGTGAGCGAACTGAGCGTGCGGACGCAGTTCATCCTGATCACGCACAGCAAGCGCACCATGAGCATTGCTCCGGTGCTCTACGGGGTGACCATGCAGGAGCCGGGCGTGTCCAAGCTGGTGTCGGTGAGGTTCGGGGCGGCGTAAGGCACCGGCTGGCCATCTCGAATACAACTGATGTATGATGTATACATTATGTCTGCATCTTCGGTCCTCACTCTTCGCGTGAATGCCAAACTCAAGAACCAGCTTGATCGTCTGTCGAAATCGATGAACCGGAGCCGGTCGTTCGTCGCCGCCCAGGCGATCCAGGAATATGTCTCCGTCAACGAATGGCAGATCAACGAAATCAAGAAGGGACTAGCCGAGGCCGACGCTGGCGACTTCGCCACCGACGAGGAAATGCAGCAGACGATCAGGCGGTTGACGAGACGTGCGCGTTAACTGGCTGCGAGCGGCACGCGCCAACCTGGTTGCCGTGTCGGAGTACATATCCCAGGACAATCCGGATGCTGCTGCCAGGACCGTGGCCGCAATCGTAAGAGCGGTCGAAACTCTGGGACATTTCCCATCTCTAGGCCGCCCCGGTCGGATACCCGGCACTCGCGAGTTAGTTGTCTCCGGAACGCCTTACATAGTTCCTTACCGCGTTCGCGGCGATGTGGTGCAGATAATCCGCGTCTTCCATGCCGCTCGCAAATGGCCCAGCCGTTTTTGAACGGCGCTGCGGCCGAACGCGACTTGTAGTTCGGAAGGTGCGACAAAGAATTCTGTTGACGCCTCCCGCGCTTTTCTGCTTTCACGCTTGGAAAAATCCCCGCCTTTTTTTCCAGAGCCTTCCTCAGCTTTTCCACATCAACACGGCTCGCAACACTGCACGGGGCAAGGGTTTTCGCTTACACTGAAGCTGTCAACAATTTTACGGGCAGCGGCGTTGGTCATATTTGCTCGCAGGTGACGGAAATGGTTGACAAATTTTCCGCGACAGTTAGAATACCCAAAGTTTTTCCCCGGTGAATTTGCACATGAGCCCCGAACTTCTGGATCCCGTCCTTCTGCGGACCGATTACTCCGAATTGGAGCTGCACGCCAGCGGCAAGGTGCGCGACGTGTACAACCTCGACAGCGAACACCTGTTGTTCGTCGCCACCGACCGCATTTCAGCCTTCGACTACGTGCTCGCCACCGGCATTCCGCACAAGGGCCGGGTGCTGACGCAGATTTCGCTGTTCTGGTTCGACTTTCTCAAGGACATCGTCCCTAACCATCTGGTCACCGCCGACGTGGAACGCTACCCGGCGGCGGTTCGCAAGCATGCCGGCGAACTCCGCGGGCGGTCGATGATGGTGAGGCGCGCCGTAATGTTTCCGGTCGAGTGCGTGGCGCGCGGCTACCTTTCCGGCTCGGGATGGAAGGAGTACAAGGCGACGGGTTCAGTCTGCGGGATCAAGCTTCCCTCGGGGATGAAAGAATCCGACCAACTGCCGGAGCCGCTGTTCACGCCGGCAACCAAGGCCACCACGGGACATGACATCAACATTTCGTTCGAAGAAATGTGCAAGCTGGTCGAGCCCGAATTGAGCCGGCAGCTCCGCGAGCTGACGTTGCGCATCTACCAGAAGGCCGCGGATTATGCGCGGCAGCGCGGCATCATCATTGCCGACACCAAGTTTGAATTTGGACTGACCGGCCAGGGCATCACGCTGGCGGATGAAGTGCTCACACCGGATTCTTCGCGCTTCTGGCCGGCCGACACCTATCAACCGGGCAAGGCGCAGGATTCTTACGACAAGCAGTATGTGCGGGATTACCTCGAAGAAATTCGCTGGAATAAACAACCGCCGGCGCCGGCCCTTCCCCAGGAAGTCGCGCGGCGGACAAGCGAAAAATATCTCGAAGCATATCGCCAACTGACGGGGCGCGAGTTGCAGGTTTAGCTCTCGTCTGGAAATATCAATAGTTGCGGTAAGCGGCGTCGAAGATTGGTCATCGAAGTTTGGTCATCGAACCATGAGCATTGCGGACTGGATCATCCTCGCGTGTTTGGTGTTTTCCGTGACGGGCGCAGCCATCGAAGGCTTCTTCCATGAAGCTTTCAATCTGGCTGGCCTGGTCGTGGGATACCTGCTGGCCGCCTGGCAATACCGTCGAGTCGCCGCGTGGTTCGAGCCGCACATGAAATCGCAGTGGTTGGGCGAGGTTGCCGGTTTCCTCATTATTTTTTTCGCAGTCCTGATGGTTGCCAGCTTCGCTGGACGGTTCACGCGCTCGGTAATGAAGGAAGCCGGCCTGAGCTCAATCGACAAGATGCTAGGCGCAGTGCTGGGTTTGCTGAAAGGCATTCTGGTGGTGGCTGTGATACTCACCGCCATGGCCGCGTTTGCGCCGGCTGCGAAGTGGCTCGGAGATTCCGAGCTTGCTCCGTATTTTCTGGTGGGCGGCAGGGCGGCAATCTGGCTGGCGCCGTCGGAATTGCGCCACCGCTTTTACCAGGGCCTAGACTACTTGCGGCATTCGCATACGGTAAGCGATGCAATTCAGCCGCAATCGTCCGGGACGTCAAAGCAAAAGTAGTTGTTTTCGGGAAGTTGCAAGTGTAGAGATTCTTAAATTGTGCCAGCGCGGAAACGAGGCCAGAGGTGAAAGATCAACTGGAAGCACTCATTCTTCAGATGTACAAAAGCAATATTCTTTACTCGGAAGCAGTCCGCGAGTTCAAGAAACGTTTTATCATGACCGCGCTCGAAGAAAACCGGGGCAATCAGTGCAAAGCGGCGCGGCAATTGGACATGCACCGGAACACCCTGAGCCGGACGATGCAGGAACTGAAGATTGACGTTCGTCCGTTGCGCGCCGGAGCCAAGCGTCCGCCCCGCAGCGCCCGCCTCCCACTGGCGCTGGAAAGAAAACAGGCGCGGTAGATCAGGTCTTAGGTCTCAGGTCTTAGGTCTCAGGTCTTAGGTCTTAGGTCTCAGGTCTCAGGTCTCAGGTCTTAGGTCTCAGGTCTTAGGTCTCAGGTCTCCGGTCTCAGGTCTTACGAAGAATCTGATTGGGAAGATCGAGGAGAGAATAAAAGGGCGGTCCGTTGAGGACCGCCCTTTTGTCTGACATAAACCGTGCGCGAGTCTTAGGGTTTTCCTAAGACCTCAGACCTGGCACCTGTAAACTTCACTTTGCGACCGGCTTGTGGTGGACAGGCGGCTTGGGCGGCGCTTTCGGCGCCAGCAAGGCTCCGTCGTTCATGGTCATCACAAACGGCTTCGCCACATACGAGACCGGCGTTGCTCCGAACTTGAACTCCGTGTCTTCTTTCGGCATCTGAGTTTTCGATAGCACCGCCGACATGGTCAGATCGATATCGGCGCGCTTGGCGTCGACGTCGTCTTGACTCCCAGCCAGCAGCAGTCGGGTCGCGGTTTTGCTGGAGGTGTCGATGCTGATGATATGGGCCTCCATCAGCAGCGGCTTCCCCTTCAGGACGCTCCACACCTTGTCGGCATCCTCGGGCGCGCCTTCGGAAAGAACCATTTGCCACTCCGCGAAGCTCATGTCCTTTACTACCTTGCTTTTCACCAGATCGGCAGCTTGCTCGGCGGGAGTCGGCGGCACGTACTTTGCGACCGTGAAATTGGCTGGAGGCAGCGGCGTACCGGCGGTTAGCGTCAGCAGATTGCTCCATCCCTCGTCGGTTCCGTGATACTTGACGTACTTGCTCTTGCCGTACTTCGCGATCGCTTCCCTGCCGTCAGGCTTGGTCTGAAGATTGGAAGCACGCGCGATGAAGAAAAGCCCATTCACGTCGTTCTCCGTCGGTCCCGGCGCCAGGTATGCAAGAGCCAGATAATAAACTTCCGTGACGTTGGACTGGTCCCCCTTGACGGCTTCCAGGAGAAACTGCTGCGCCTTCGCAAAGTCCTTAGCTTGGTAGGCGCTCATGCCAGCTGCGTTGTTGAAGATCGCCGCTGCCGTCGATTTCAGTTTGTCCCATTCTGCCGCCGGCGTGCCATCGGGCTTGGTTGCCGTGAGCATGCACTGCAAGCCTTTTTCACCGGTCTGGCCGGCATCCGTCAAATTCTGTGAAGCGTTGGGGCCCGTCGCCATCGCCTGCTTGTTGTAGGCCAGCAGCGCCAACGCCCGGATGTTGCAGGGGTTCGCCAGTAAAACTTTCTGCGCCGTGTCGAGCGTCTTGGCCTGATTGCCGGTCTGCTGATAGGCGCCCATCAAAAGTTCCAGCGCGTCTTCTTTCATCACGCTGTTGGGATACTGGGTCAGAAATGCTTCCAGGCCGCTGACCTTGGCGGCGGCGTCCGTTTGCTGGACGGCGCCTACGTAGGCGTTATACTCGGCCGTATCTTTGATCTCCTTCTTCTGGGGAGGGGGCGGTGGCGGCGCCGGGTTCTGCTGGGCCGTGGGTTGCGCTGCCGGGGCAGCGGGTTGAGCGGGCGCGGCAGCGGTCTGAGCGACGGCGGTCACCGCTACCATCAGCAACATCGCGACAAAAATTTTCTTCATTCCTGTGGCTCCTTAACTCTTCGGGGAAACTGAAGTAAACACCGTGCCCGACTTCGATTCAAACCTGGCGCCGGGCTTGCGCCATATGGCCATTCTTCCGTGCTACTCAAACTGACTTGCCCGAAACTCATGGGCCGCCGGCTTACATCGAGCGGCTCCGCATTATTATTCCGGTGAGCGGATTATAAGGATGTAATCCCTCGAAGGCAAGCATCTTGCTCGCTCCATCCCCCTGCCAGTAAACCGGAGAGCCTTCCGGCAATGCCACCGAAATCCGCCCCGCTTCGTAATCTGGATATTCCCCCGTATGTGATCAGAAGATTGCCCGGCCCGCCGCTTGGGTGGCGGCTGTGTGGGGTCGTGGGGTAAGGCCGGGCAATTCTGTGCTTCTTTCAATTGCAGATGTATCTTTTGTACAGCATCCGGCATTATTCTGCCTGTGACGTCGATCACCATTGTGTGTGACGTCGCCACACCCAGCTGTGACGCAGGTCACCGCCAAAACCGGCTGCGCTGGCTAAGGTTAAGAGCGCAGCCACATTCAGGACACATCTCAGGAGAAGCAATCATGGCCTACGTAATCACCGACAGTTGCATCAAGGACGAGCTTTGCGTGGAAGTCTGCCCCACCGACTGTATCCATCCCAAGAAAGACGAACCCCAGTTTGAAGCGGCGACCCAGCTTTATATCGACCCCGAAGGCTGCATCGATTGCGGCGCCTGCGTCCCAGCGTGCACTTCGGATTCGATCTTCGTGGCCGACGAACTGCCGGACGACAAAAAAGAATTCCTGGAAAAAAACGCCGCCCATTTCGCGAAGTAGCGATACCAGGGGTGCCCGTGTAGCGCGGGCACTCCTGCCCGCGTCCCGGTGCCCACACTCCCCGTGTAGAGATCTCTGCTCTCGCCTGCCCAAGCCGCCTCAGCACCTCCCTGCATTTCGACCATGCAACTAACCGTTTGCCTCCCAATCTCGCAGTCTGTATCCTTTGCACGAATGCGGCCGCCTAAGTGTTTGGAGCGCATCGTGAATAGATCTGGACTCGCCAAATGGATCGTCTTGTTCGTGCTTTCTACAGTGTGGGCGTTTGCTCAGTCCCAACCGGCGTCGCCGAACCCAGCGTCGACAGCGCCAGCACCTCGTCGTGTGCAGGTGGATGCCGATACCGCATCGACGATGATTGTTCAGAAAGCGCCTATCAACTACCCGGACGCCGCGCGCAAAGCCGGTGTCCAGGGCAAGATCGTGCTGCGGGTCGTCACCAGCTATTCCGGCGACGTGGAAGAAGTCACGGTCGTGTCTGGAGATCCGGCGCTCGCGCAAGCCGCCGTGGATGCCGTCAAACAGATGAAGTACAAACCATACCTGGCGGATGGTTTGCCCGCTGAGATGGAAACGCAAGTCAGCTTCAACTTTCAAATAAAAGCTCAGCCACAACCTGACCCTCCGCCGCTCGGCACTTTTCGCGACGACGCCTATTCGAACAGTTATTTCGGCATCTACTATCCTCTATCGCGCGACTGGGTACTCGCAACGGAGGCGATGCGCAAGAGAATGGCTGCCGACGGAAGCGCCCATGGCACCTATGTCCTGTTATCGGCGCTCCGCATCCCACAGAATGCGGTGTTCCGGCGTGCCGACTCTGAGTTTACCGTGCTGGCCGTGATCCGCTCGGCCACTCCGTCACCCAACGAGTGTAAACAGTATCTGGAAGCCGTAGCCAATGACTTGAACTCATCAAAAGAAGGTCGCCAGAAGGGCGACGTAAGCCAATTCGCCATCGCTGGCCATGACTTCTATCGCGGAGACTTTGAATTTCGCAATGGTACCAGCCACCGCACCGTCCTCTGCACATTGGTCAAGGACTACCGGCTGCAGTGGGATATTGCCGGCTTGTCGAAACAGGCGATTGAAACCGCCGTCTCGACGCTCGGCTCGATCACGGCCGCGCCGCCAGCGACGGCGCCGCAACCGCCGCCAGCTATGCCCGTGACCGCAGAACTTTCGAAAGCCCCCAGCCCAACGCGAGTCCCAATGGGGGCCATGACTGGGCTACTGATCAAGAAGGTCCAACCTGTCTATCCGCCGGAGGCCAGGTATGCTTACATTCAGGGAACAGTAGTGCTGCGGGCCGATATAAACAAAACGGGCGATGTCGTGGACTTGGAAGTCGTTTCTGGTCCCATTGAGCTTGCGGTGTCCGCGGTAAACGCTGTTCGCAAATGGAAGTACCACCCATACCTCCTGAACGGTGAGCCGGTGAAAGTCGAAACCCAGATCGTGGTCAACTACGCCCTCCAGTTCTAAGCAGCGTTGTTTACGGCGCCTTGTCGCAACAAAATGCCAATTCAACGTTAAACTGGTAATGCAACGTGACGAGCGTAAGAACCATAAGGTTCAACTGAAAACTGAGAGCTGAGAATCCCCAAAGACCCATGATCAAATCTCCCCGAGGAACCCGCGACCTTCTCCCGCCCGACACGGCGCTCTGGAACTTCGTCGAAGCCGCCGTGCGCGACGTTTTCCGCGCCTACAACTTCCACGAGATTCGCACCCCGATTTTCGAGTCCACCGAACTCTTCGCCCGAGGCGTTGGCGAAGAGACCGACATCGTCTCGAAAGAAATGTTTACCTGGGAAGATCGCGGGCGCGCCGAAAGCGATCGCGGCCAGTCGTTAACTCTCCGGCCCGAGAATACCGCCGGCGTGGTGCGTGCCTACATCGAGCACAAGCTCTGGGACCGCGGCCTCAACAAGCTTTTCTATATCGGACCGCAATTCCGCCGCGAACGTCCGCAAAAAGGCCGTTACCGCCAGTTCTATCAAATCGGAGCCGAAGTCATCGGCCCCGCCGCCGCCGGCAGCCAGTCTCCCGCCCGTGACGCGGAAATCCTCGAACTCCTGGCCACGCTGCTTGACCGCGTCGGCATCAGAGACTGGAAGCTCGAACTGAACTCCGTGGGCTGCCCCGCCGACCGCATAAAATTCAACGAGGCGCTTCGTCAGGCGCTCGCGCCCGTTGCAGGAAAAATGTGCGCCGACTGCCAGCGCCGCACGGTGACCAATCCGCTGCGCGTCTTCGACTGCAAAGTCCCGGAAGACCAAGCGATCATCGACACGCTCCCCACTATCAGTCAGTTTCTCGACGACGATTGCCGCGCACACTTCGAGGAAGTTAAAGACATTCTGAACGCCGTCCAAATTCCCTACACCGAGAACCCGCGGCTGGTGCGGGGCCTGGATTACTACACTCGCACCGCGTTTGAATTTACGCACGGCGGGCTCGGGGCGCAGAATGCGATCCTCGGCGGCGGAAGATATGATGGCCTATCGGAAGCGCTGGGCGGCCCGCCGGCTCCGGGAATTGGCTTTGCCATTGGCGAAGACCGGCTGGTGCTTTCGCTTTCCGAGTCGGCGAAGTCGTCCGAGTCGGTTGCACGCAAGCCCGACGTTTACATTGCCCCGCTGGGCGCGGGAATGAATCGCGAGGCCGCGCGTGTGGCCCGCGAACTGCGGCGGCATGATCTGGTCGCAGATCTCGGCGACGAATCGTTTCGCCTGAAAAAATCCTTCGAGGCCGCCGACAAGATGGGAGCGCGCTACATCCTGATCGTAGGCGAGAACGAAGTGGCGGCGGACGCCTTCGCGCTCAAACATCTGGCTTCAGGCGAGCAAGTCACAATTCCGCGCGCGGAACTGGCACAACGCATTTTGCGGAAGTAGCTGGTAGCTGTCAGCTATCGGCTATCAGTTTTCAGTTTTTTATTTTCTCTCTCCGCGCATTTCTCCGTCACTTCGCCCGTGGGTGGGTCTGATCGTAAACATTCATTACGTGTTTGACCGAGAGCTGCGTGTAGCGCTGTGTGGTTGCCAGCCGCTCGTGCCCCAGGAGTTCCTGAATAGCACGCAGGTCCGCTCCCTCTTCCAGCATGTGCGTCCCGAAGGCGTGACGCAGCGTGTGCGGATGGACTTCTGGCGACATTCCCTTGGCAACCGCAATGCGCTTGACGATGCGCCCTACGCTGCGCGTGGTAAGCCGTCCGCCGCGCTGGTTGACCAGTAGCGGGGGCATGCCTTTCTCAGGTATTTTTTTTTTAAAAGTGGCGAGCAACTGTTGCCGCCACGGCAGGTAAACCGCAAGCGCCACAAGCGCCGATCCTCCGAACGGAACGTAGCGTTCCTTCTTCCCTTTTCCGCGAATCAGAATGGCTTCGTTGGTGAGGCTGATGTCATCGAGGTTGATGCCAACCAGCTCCGAGTTGCGAATGCCGCAGCCGTAGAGCAGCTCAAACATGAGACGATCGCGCTCAGGGAACGACGACTCCTCGGGCATCTTGCCGTCGAGCATGGAATTCATTTCCTCAATCGTCGGAACGCGCGGAAGCTTCTTCGCCAGCCGCGGCGTCGAAACCAGCTTCGCCGGATTCTGCTCGACGACGCCTTCCTGCGCCAGCCAGCGATAGAGCGAACGCACCGCGGCCAGCGCGCGAGCCACCGAAGTCTTGCTCAACCCTTTGTCGTAGAGATGCGAAAGAAATCCTCGGATCGCGATATGGTCGATCGCGTTCCAATCGCGCGGGCCTATTCTCGGACCTATGTACGCGGCGAAAACGTCGAGGTCCCCGGCGTAAGCCTTGATCGTGTGCGCCGAAGCGTTCCGCTCGCGCAAATGCCGCAGGAAGTCGTCGGTGGCGCGTTCGACGATGGTGCGCTGGTGCTTGCGGTCCGAAATCACGAGTTCCGTACCTTCCCTCGCGGATGATGTTTCGCGTACACGCTCTTCAGTCGATCGAGAGCAACGTGGGTATAAATCTGGGTCGTCGAAATGTCGGAGTGGCCGAGGATGGTCTGCACCGTCCGCAGGTCGGCGCCATTCTCCACCATGTGCGTCGCGCAGGAGTGCCGCAGCATGTGGGGACTGGCGTGGCGTCCCGTGCTGAGACTTGCCTTGCCGACCAACTGCCAGATACGCTGGCGGGTCAAGCGCCGTCCACCTGTGCCGACAAACAAAAGCGGCGAGCGTTGTTTTTTGGAGAGTAATTCCCTGCCGTTTTTCAAATATTGCTGCAACGCCTGCTGGGCCGGCACTCCCAGCGGCACCATGCGTTCTTTGTCGCCCTTGCCGCGCACCAGAATGTATCCCGTTTCCAGCTTCAAGTCTTCGAGGCGGGCATCGGCAACTTCGGAAACGCGGACGCCTCCGGCATAGAGAAGCTCGATCATGGCGCGATCGCGGAGCGCCAGCGCCTGCCCCCGCGCTGTTTCATTTTGCGAATGCGTTTCGGCCACCATTGGTTGGCCGAGCATGGTCTGGCCGAGCATAACTCCAACTTCGTCGCGGCTCAGCGATTTCGGCAGCACCTTCCACTGCTTGGGCAAATCGATGTTCAGCGTCGGGTCTTTCTCGATCTTTCCATCGAGCAGCAAATGGCGGTAAAGCTGGCGGATGGCGGAAAGTTTCCGTCCGACCGAACGCCCGTCGAGCGAATGCGAAAATAATTCCTGGAGGTACTCGCGCACATCTTCGCGCCGCGCTCCGTTCAGCGTCATGCGTCGCTGTTCCAGAAATTCCGCGAACTGCGCGAGGTCGCTGGTGTAAGCTGCAATCGTCAACTTTGCCGACCCGCGCTCCACCCGCAGATAGTCCAGAAAAGCAGAGAGCGTCCGCGCATTGGCATCCGAAGCCATAACTATGAATGAGTATGCGCGTTATTACGGGCCCGCGAAAAGTGATGAGGCGGGTGCGCTACCACCCGGTGGCAAACAATCTGCGCGCTCCTCGCAGGCCGCATTTCTGGTACTTGTCGTAGGCGGCGGCAGCGCGTTCGTGGATCTGCTCATTCGATTCACCGGCAATCCAGCCATCGAGCGCGCTTTTCAGCGTATAAGCCTCGGGAGCCATCAGGTTAGTCGTCCAGAGCAACGGATACGCTCCCCCTGCGCGTAACGCTTCGGCAAAATACTGTTTACTGGCGCAGGCCAGAATAATAACGTCGCGATGAATTTCGTTTTTCTTGCGCGGAATGAGCGGCAGCCGGAAGTCCATCAACCCGTCGTGTCCCACGTAGGCAACAAGATTCGAAGCGCCGCGAACTGCAAATGTCGCAGCGGGCACTGTGGATAACGTGATCTTCTCCGGGTTCGCTCCGGCCGCAGCATCAAAGAAGTCGATGATCGCCTGGCGTATCTCGTCGCCTCGATAAGCGTCGGCAACCAGATAGACATCCGCGTGGCGGTGCTTGAATACGCATCGCTCCAGGACTTCAATCTTCGGCTTCTCCCAGCAACTCAACAGCTCCCATTCGGAACTTCGGGCGAAAAAAGTCTTCACTCCCGCGCCAGCTCCCCAGTACAAATTGCGCACCAGATCCAACCCGTTCCCCAAACTCGCTGGGACCGGAATGATTCCTTGATGTTCGTTGTCAGCCAGCGCTACAAAAACATGCACCGTGCGCGGGGGCGGATCCTGCGCCGATAACCAAGTGCCAACGAACAGCTGGAATAAAATACCCGCGAGGAACATTGTTACCACCCGCGCGTTGGCATCCGAGGGCATGGAACGAGTATGAACTGTAAGGCAGAACCGAGAAAGTAACGAGAGGGATGCGGACTTGGGAATACGAGGGCGGCGTTATTTACGCGGGCTTCAGCGGGCCGCCGCCATGCTGGCCATGCCGAGGTGCTCCAGCGCACGGTCGATCACGGCTTGCAGTTCGCGGGCGTATTTGACTTCGCGGCCCTTGGCCAGGACAACGCGCGCTTTCTCCGCATCGAACCAGGTGGGATCGCGGCGGTCTTCCTCGGGACGGCGTGTATGGCGGACATCCATCAAGAAAGCCTTGACCGCATATTCCTGCACGCCACCCTCCTGCCAAAAAACACCCTTGGAGTGTACGTACATGTGAAAATGGCGAGGCTCGATCGTGCCGACGGCGCCCGCTTCCTCTTTGGCTTCCCGTTCGGCGGCCTGGCTGTGCGAGAGGCGGGGATCGGGAGCTCCCTTGGGAAAAGTCCACTTGCTGCCACCGTTGGTGTGGACCAACAGAAATTCGGCATGAGAATTCACCCGCCGGTAGCAGACGGCAGCGACCTGCAAGGGCAGCGCGAATCGATAAAGCCGAGGCGAACTCATCAGTCGCAGTTTACTGCAAATATATTTCGGGAATGTTAAATAACAGCAACCAAGGTTCAACCTTTGGTACCTAGCCTTCGGTACGGGGGCGAGGGGTGGGCGGGGCCAGTGTCGGCCCCGCAGTCAGGAGGTGAACTCTTAGTTACTAGTTGCCGGGGCCTTGGCGTCGGACGATTTTTTGGACTCGGCGATCATGGCGTCAGTCTTTTTCAGCAGTGTTTGTTGAACATTGTCCATGTACTTCATCATGATCGGCATCGCGTCTTGCATCGACTCTGCCACGATCGATGGCATCTCTCTTAATAACTTTGAACCGGTGGGCGTGGCATAAAACGCAATCATGTTGTCGACGTCACCCTTGGTGAGATGCTTTTCGTATGCCGGAACCATGGCCTCCATCATTTCGTCCCAGGGCATGTTCGCGAACATGTCATCCATCAGTGAATTGATCTTTGCTTCGTAGTCGGCGGGCAGATCGTCCTTGTGCTTGAGATATTGCTCGTGGAACATCTGGTGCATGCTTTGGGTCATCGCCGACACCATCTTTTTCATCATGTCGTGAGTTTGGATGGCCTGGAAATATCTTTCGATATCCGCCTTGGTGGCAGGAGCGTCGGCGGGGTTTGTCTGTGCAATACAAGTCCAGCTCAATGCGAAAAACAGACCAACAATGACGAGCAATCGCTTCATAAATATCCTCCGGGATTTGCGGTCAAGTATAGCGTTCCTTTGGCGCACAATCCACCGCTTTTACTGAGAACTGGGAACTGTCTCCGAATCTCAGTCCGCTTAGTGTGGCTATTTCTTTGGCATCAACTCCGCGGTTGGCAGCCAATACCTGAAACGTCTCTCCCATGCCCACGGGAGTTACCAGATGCTTGAGCTGGAGGGCCAGTTTTGCGCGTTCTTGCGGGATGCGGCAGTCTTCGAAGGCGTCGGCGAATTGAGTTGTCTCGCCAATGCCCATCAGGAATTGCGCCTGCGTTCGCAGCTTCTCTACATGCGTCCCGGCTTGTTCGCATACCGCGGTCAGAGCGGTGAAATTGACGTGCGCGGTGAGGTCTTGCTCGCCCGGGGCCTGGTACGGGTCGGGGCTGGCGGAGTGATGACGATACGCCATGAGCGTGCCGCGGTGGCGGCCCGCGAGTTGTTGGTCGCGCGTGTATCCGTAGTCGATGATTATGATCAGCAGCGGGCCGCGCGTAGTCGATTGCGCGATTTGCCGGACCCAATGCTGCGCGAGGAGGGGAACTTCGATGCGCTCGTCTGCTTCGGGATGGACTCCGTAGCGGTCGAGGAATTCCAATTCTTCGGCAAGCGGCGGGAGCCAGGTTTCGCGCAGGCGGTTGTTTTCGAGCGCGAGGTGGAGTTTGCCGCGCGTGCTCACAATCTCCACCGGCAGCGCGTCGAAGAATTCATTGGCGAAGACAATGAGCGGCGTTTCAGGGGCCAGAGTGCGATGCGCGCCGGCGGGGGCCGAGCTTCGCTCGGCTTGGACGGGCGAGGGCGCCCGTCCCCACACCAACTGGGCTAAGCTGGGTCGTTCCTCCGGAACTACTGCCTTCGCGATAGCAATATGTTCGCGGAGGTTGTCTCGTAGTGTAGCTCGCAGCGCGGCCGACGATTCCTGCAACGTGTAGGTGAGTGCATCAAAGAAGCCGGGGAACTTCTTCTCCGACCAATCGAGCACATCGCGGGCGAACAAGCCGCGGCCGGGGCCGAGTTCGAGGATTTCGATTGCGGAGGGACGGTCAAGCGCCTGCCATATTTCGTCGAACTGGCGCGCCAGCAGGCGTCCGAAGACGGCGTGCACGTCGCTTGAGGTGTAGAAGTCTCCCGCCTTGCCGAATTGCGCGGCATTGCGGGAATAGTAACCGCCTACAGGATCGTAGAGGCAGATTTCCATGTAGCGCGAGAACGGCATGGGCCCGCGCTGGCGGATTTCCTCTTCGATTTGTTCGCGGAGCGGCAAGGCGCTAACTCCCTTCGCTTCCCTCCCCGGCAGGCATCGGGCTGGGGGTGCCACGCTCCTGCGGAGTGCGTGTAAACATCTCGATGAAATAGTCGTGCAGCCCGTCGTAGATCTGGCGCTGCAGATGCCACGCGAACTGCGGATGATCGAGGTCGCGGGGATGAAGCGGAAGCACGTAGGTGTGGACCGGGACAGTCGAGTTCTTCAGATCGATCAGCACTTCGATCGCGCCGTTATTTTCGCGCGCGGAAAACGCGAGCAGCGGATGATCGTAGAGTTGCAAGTGGTCGAGGACTTTCTGGAGAGAATCGGACACGGATTCATTGTACTCAGGTCAGGAGGGAGACGCGGCAAGAACTGGAGGTCAGAGGTATGAGGGCAGAGGTCAGAGTTGAACCCCGATCGAAGCGGCGGCCTAACCTCTGCAATCTGACCTCTTACCTCTGACCTTCATTCATACCGCAGGGCCTCGATGGGATCGAGGCGGGAAGCCTTGATCGCCGGCACCATGCCGCTGACGATACCGACGAATCCGAGAATCAGCGTGGACGCAATCAGAGTTGTCGAATCGATGGTGAGATGGATGTCGCCTTCGCTGCCATTTTCGATGAATGCGCTCCACAGCGTGAGCGATCCGACCGACCAGGAGACGATGTAGGCAAGAATCACGCCGGCCAGTCCACCGATAAAAGTGATGACCAGGGCTTCGGCGAGAAACTGGACGAGGATGTGCCAACCGCGCGCGCCCAGGGCCTTTTCGACTCCAATCTCGCGGGTGCGCTGGGTCACGGAAACCAGCATGATGTTCATCAGGCCCACGCCGCCGATGCCGAGCGTCAGCAGGCCGATGAAGCCGAGCAGAATCTTGATGCCGGTGGTGATGACGCGCAGGTCGAGCAGGTCCGCAAAAACGTCGAAGACAAAAATGGCGCGCTTGTCCTTGGGATCGAATTCATGGTGGAAGGCCATGGAACGGCGGACGGCGTCGACGACCTTCTGGTGGTCGCCCTCGTATTCCATGGCGACGGAGTTGAGGTAATAGGTGTTGGTGAGGCCGCTCATGGCGCTGAACGGAATGTATAAGTGGCTGTTCATGTCGTCGTCGCCATTTTGGATGACGTGTTTGAGCACGCCGACGACCTCGTAGGAAAGTCCGTCGAGCCGGACTTTTTCTCCCAGCGCGTTCTCGCCCGAAAACAACTTTTTCTTGACGTCGGAGCCGAGCACGGCCACGCGGCTGTGCGTGTTTTCGTCGAACTCGGTGAAGAAGGTGCCTTCCGCTACGTTCATGCGCCGCATGCGCTGGTAGTAGGGGTAAACTCCGCTGACCCCGTAAGTGCCGCTGCGCGTGCCATAAGCGACGGTGCTTTGCTTGGCGCTTTCGGGCGAGATGCGCTTGAGCAGCGGCACTTCTGCCTGAAGGTAGTCGAGATCGTTGACCGTGAGTTTGATCTCGCTGCCGGCCTTCGTGCCTCCCGCTTGCAGCGAGGTCCGTCCGGGAAAAATGAAGACCAGGTTCGTGCCCCAGGAGCGGAAGGCGATCCAAAGGGCGCTCTCGAAGCCGGAGCCGTAGGCGAGCAGCAACACGACCGTCGCGATACCCCACGCCATACCGAGCATGGTGAGGATGCTGCGGCGGCGATTGTGCTTGAGCGCGTTATAGGCCTGGCGGGCGAGTTCGAGAAGCATAATTAATTTCCCGTAGAGACGCGGCTGGCCGCGTCCCGGCATTGCCGCGCTGGCTGAGACGGGGCAAGCCCCGTCTCTACACGAGAACTTACTCCTGGCGTAACGCTTCCACCGGCTCCAGCAGCGCGGCCTGGCGCGCCGGATAAAGGCCCGCGGCAATGCCGGCGATCGCCAGCGAGAGAATGGCGATGGCCGCCGACGACGGAACAATGCGCGGCGTGTCGAATCCTTCGGGCGCGGGCAATGCGGCCAGGACCGCAACCAATGCGGTGGTGATGGCCAGACCTATGCCTCCGCTGAGGGCCGTCAGAAACGCGCCTTCCACAAAGAACTGGGTCAGGATGGCGCGATGGGTGGCGCCGAGCGCCTTGCGCAGTCCGATCTCGCGCGTGCGTTCGGTGACCGAGACCAGCATGATATTGATGATGCCGATGGCGCCGAGGGCGAGCGTGACCACGCCGACCACGCCGAGAAAATAGTCCATGGCGTCGAAAATTTTGGCGACCTTTTTGTTGTCGTCGATCGTGTCCCAGTCTTCAAACGAATCCTCCAGCTTGGGATCGAAGCCGTGGCGGCGGGCAATAATCTCGTGGACTTCCCGCTTCGCCGCCAAATCCCCGCTGGGCGTGAGCGGACGGTAGTTTAAAAATGAAATCGCGTCTTCGCTGTTCTGCTCCTTCAGGCGGAACAGGTTGCGCATGGTCGTGATGGGAAGGAAGATGCGCGCATTGGTGCCGTTATTGCCGTCCTGGCCAACCTTGCTGACCACGCCGATAATCTCAAAGCGCACGCCATTGAGCAGGATGGGAGAGCCCACCGCCGGGCGTCCGGGAAATATGTTCTTTAGCAACTCCCAGCCCACGACGGCGACCCGGCGCATTTCTGTATTGTCCCCGTCGTCGAACCAGCGGCCCGGCCCGACGGGAACGTTGCGGATCTGGTTGTACTCGGGAGCGACCCCGAACACCTGCCCGTTCGTCGAGCCGTAATCGCTGACGGCGCGAATGTCCTCGCGATTGAGCACCGGAGAAACAAATTTGAGCGAGCGCGCTTGGTCGCGGATAGCGAGGTAATCCTCATAAGTGAAATGGTAGTAGCGGCCGGATTGCGTGCTGCCTTCGACGGCGGGAATGCGCCCGGGGAAGGTGAACATGATGTCCTGGCCGAGGTTCTTCAGTTGCTTCTCCTGCCCGCTGCGGAAGCCCTCGCCCAAGCCGACCAGCAGCAGCAGCGATCCCACTCCCCAGGCAATGCCGAACATGGTGAGAAACGAGCGGAGCTTGTGCGCCCAAAGGGTGGCCAGCGACTGGCGAACGATTTCGATGAGCATCCGCATGATTGCTCTAAAAAGTCTGGCCCGCAGAGCACTTTTCCCCGGTCGCGTGGAAGCCTCGCTGCGGTCTGTCCGTGATACGAGAAAAAGCGGGGGAAGGTTCCGTGAAAGGACACGCTCTCCCCGGAGAATTAGACGCCGAACGTGTCAATGAGGTTAGCTGCGGTTCGGCACAAAACCGTCGGCGAGATCGTCCACGGGATAATCGTGTTTTGCGGCGGCGCGAATGGCTTCGAGTTCCCTGGCGACACTACCGAGAGGCTCCCGCGCCTCTTAGATAAGTACAACTTCCTTGCCCATGCGCTTGCCGACTTCGGCGACGGTAAAGAGCGTTTCGTCGCCGGTTTCGCGGGCGCGCACAATTTCGAGCCGCTTCATCTTATGCACGGGATTGCAAAACTTCATACCAACGCATTGCTTCGCGCGATAGGTAACGCTGGCGATTTCGGTGACGCTAAGCGACGAGGTACTGGCGGCGAGAATGGTCGAGGGACGGCAGAACTTGTCGAGCATGATGAAGATTTCCATCTTCGATTCCATCTCGTCGGGAACGGCCTCGATGACAAGATCGGCCTGGCGCGCGGCTTGATCGATGGAATCGGCAAATTCCAGACGGGAGAAGGCGGCGCCGGCTTCGGCGGCGCTGATCGTGCCAAGTTCGACAGCCTGATCGAGGTTGGCGCGGATTTCGGTCTCCGCCTTGCGCAGCGCGTTCGGCATCAGGTCTTCGAGGATGGTGCGGTAGCCGCCGAGCGCGGCAGCCTGCGCGATACCCCGCCCCAGAATGCCGCTGCCGATGACGGCAATGGTGCGGATTTCAGCACGGGCTTCGGTGCTGACTTCAGGCCGGATTTCCGTCACTCTTTGCCCGCCTGCTCGAGGTGCTGTAGCACGCTCTCATAGCTCGGTGCGGACTTGCGGATGTATTCGCCCAGGCGGGCGCACTCTTCCGGGGTCATTGCCGGAATGCTGGCGCTGATGCGGCGCAGAGTGGTGGCGATGTCGTCGATGTAATTCATGAGGCGGATGAGTTCTCCGGTTGCGGGCATGACGGCTCCTTACTTTCTCTGGCGCGGGCGCAAATGGAAGCCGCGGCCAGAAGAACAGTACTCATTGTTCACTATTCATTGTTGAACAGGCGGGCGAATTTAGCAAAGGCGGTGCGGATGAATCCAGCTCATCAATAGAAAGACGGGCGCGGACGCCCGTCTCTCCATTGGACTGGTGCTGCCATTACGGTTTGTAATTCAAGGCCTTGATTCCCAGGAATCGCGCGGCTCCGCCCAATTCTTCTTCGATGCGGAGCAACTGGTTGTACTTGGAAATTCTGTCGGTGCGCGACGCCGAGCCGGTCTTGATTTGTCCCGCGCCGGTAGCTACGGCCAGGTCGGCGATGAACGTGTCTTCGGTTTCGCCGGAGCGATGCGAGATCACCGAGGTGTATCCATTGCGGCGGCCGAGGTCGATGGCGTCGAGCGTTTCGCTGACCGTTCCGATCTGGTTGAGTTTGATCAGGATCGAATTGGCAATTCCCTTCTCGATGCCTTTGGCAAAAATCTCGATGTTGGTGACAAAGATGTCGTCGGCCACCAACTGAACCTTGCCGCCCAGTTCTTTGGTCAGGTGCGCCCAGCCTTCCCAGTCGTTTTCCGAGAGCCCGTCTTCGAGTGAAACGATGGGATAATCCTTGATCCACTTCGCCCAATACTTCACCATCTCCTCGGAACTCTTTGCTGACTTGTCCGACTTTTTGAATACGTATTTGCCGTCCTGATAGAACTCGCTGGCTGCGGGATCGAGCGCAATCGCGACCTCCGCGCCCGGTTTGTAGCCCGCCTGCTGGATGGCTTCCAGCACCACATCAATGGCTTCGACGTTCGATTTCACCGACGGGGCAAAGCCGCCCTCGTCGCCGACCGCCGTGTTGTAGCCGCGCTTCTTCAGCACGCCCTTGAGGGTGTGGAAGACCTCGACGCCCCAGCGCAGCGCTTCGGCAAACGACGGCGCTCCGACGGGCATGACCATGAATTCCTGGAAGTCCACATTGTTATCGGCATGAGCTCCGCCGTTGAGAATGTTCATCATCGGCACGGGCAAAGTATTTGCCGCCGCCCCGCCCAGGTAGCGATAGAGCGGAAGCTCGAACGCCCGGGCTGAGGCGCGGGCAGCGGCCATCGAAACCGCCAGGATCGCGTTCGCTCCGAGCCGTCCCTTGTTGGGCGTGCCATCGAGCTCGATCATTCTGGCGTCGAGTGCGCGCTGCTCGGCTGCGTCGGCTCCGACGAGATTCTCCGCAATTTCGCCATTGACGTTCGCGACTGCCTTCAACACGCCCTTGCCGAGGAACTTTGTCTTGTCTCCGTCGCGCAATTCGACGGCCTCATGCTCGCCGGTGGACGCGCCACTGGGCACAATGGCGCGCGCGCTGGCGCCGCCATCCAGAAAAACTTCAGCTTCAACGGTGGGGTTGCCGCGCGAGTCGAGAACCTGGCGTCCGCGGATTCCAGCAATAGTTGTAAGAGGCATAAGTGCGTCCTTTGTTTGTCTGATGGATTTGAAAACGTCATCGCGGTCGTAGAGAAGCGGATTGCCGCGGCTCCAACCTGCGAAATCGAATTATAACGGACAGGGACGGCTGCGGTCAGTGACTCGGCTCACGCGAAAAATGTGACGGTGCCGAGGCCTACTCACGCCAAATAAATCGAGGAGAGTGGTGCCCGGCTCAACCCTCGACTGCCGCCTACCTGGAATTAGCAAAGCAGCCCATTGCGCCAATCACAAGGCCGCGTGACTTAACGCACTGACAGACCGCCTCCTCAGGGATTGATCTATCCTTGGGCGCGAGTATTCGACGGGAAGGGTACCTTCATGGGTCGAAACGATAGTGGACGATCCGGATGTTCCATCGGTGTGACATTCGGGAAGATAGCTTTGCTGTTGGCGGTTCAGACCGGCGTATGCGTGGCACAGAACGAGAGCCGGGGCGCGGAAAGCGTGAAATATGACGCCATCCTGGATTACCCCTTTCAGCAACGCCAGGGGCCGGTCCAGGTGACTCGCGACGATGCCAAAACCCTCGGAAGTAAAGGCTATTTCGAACTGGGGACCATAGCTGGCTTCTACCGAAAGACGGAGGATGCACACGGCACAGTTGAGGGGATGCTCAAGGAAGCGGCGAAGCGAGGCGGCGACGTGCTACGCATCGAGACGGAGAATGTCCCGGGTAACATACCGTCAGGAAAATACAAGAAAGAATGCGCCGAACAGGAAAACGCTCCGGCTACAGGATCGACCGGCGGCACAACAACATACAGTAGCAGTTGCTATACGGACATTCACGGATTCCAACACTGCAATACAACTCCCAGTACTGCTCCTGGGCATCCGACCGGGGGCGGCTTTCATTGCACGAAATGGGAAGAGGTGCCGGTCGACCCGATTTCAGGCCTGACGACTACGGGGACAGTCTGGCGGCATCTGGAGAAGGCGGAAGAACAAGACTTGAAATATGGCTTGTTGAATATCGGGCTACCGAAAGCGGCCGAAATGGGCAACGCCAACCTTGTGAAGCTGCAGTTGCAATGGGGCGCCGATGTGAATGCGACCGACGAGGAAGGCTATACAGCTTTGATCCGCGCGATTCAGGGACACAGGCCCGATGTGGTCAAACTTCTTCTGGATAATGGAGCGGATGTGAATGCGCCCAATATACGTACGGAGAAGAATTATTGGACGTTCAAAGAAGGTACGCCCCTCACGGATGCGATTGATCCAGCGCCATTTAAGGACTCAAAACCATTCGATGAGGAAATGGTGAAATTGCTTGTGACGAGGGCAGCGAAGTTTGAGCAAAAAGAGTCAGTCCTGGACTCTCTGGCAACTTCCGCACCTGGCACTGAGTGCGGGAAGAAGATAAGGCTTTTGGTATCACTCGGTGCGAATGTGAATTGGCAGGATGGAGGTGGTGAAACTCCACTCATGACGGCAGCCCTCGTCGCGAATCTGGAAGCTGTGAAAACACTCCTGGCTTTGGGTGCCGACAAAAATCTGAGGGACAAAGGGGGGAGGACAGCGGCGGACCAGGCTATCGACGGCGCAAAGCGATTGCATGGAAAAAAATGGGAAAAGAAGATGACTGATGACGAGAAGGAAGTTATGCGATTGCTCAGCCAATAGAACTTGGGCGGCGGCGTCAGCGCGATCCAAACCGCACAAGTGCGTTTTGCTGATGACAGCGATTGGAGCAAACAGCCGGCAATGCGGAAGCGACCGTCTCGAAACCCGCTGCGCTCCACCATCGCATGTTGCACGTCAACCGCGGAGCCAGCCCTGCGGAAGCGGGGCGTAGCGTTTGATTCTCGCTGCGCCGTCCGTAAATCGGAATCGAATGGTGCTGGCTCTCAGGCGGACCCAGGGATTGCTCCTCCCAGGCCAGCACCCAAAAGACGGGCGCGAACTTGCGGCACCTTGTTTTTTTTAGCTATTCGCCGCTTGTAGATCCTCTTCCTCCAGCAACTCCAGGTTCATCCAGCCTTCGACGGGCAAGGCGTCGGCGGGGAGGTGGTTCTGCCAGACGCTAAAGCGCAGGCGCAGGCGGGTGGTCAGGACATCCGAGCTTTTCGGGCCGCGCACTTTGTCAATCGCCAGAGGAGCGGCGAGCAGCCAGGTGAGGGGCAGGCGAAACTCGAAGTTCCGGACGAGCGCCACCCGCGCCATGTCTTTCCCATCCTTGGAGTCGGCCACGGTTTTTTCTTTGCCCTGCGTTACTTTCCAGGACGTCATGCGGCCTGCCTCGACCTCCGCGTCCAAGCGCAGCTCACGCCGGGGCTGGGTAGCCTGGTTGGCCCATGACTCCAGATTGACCACCACTTCAATTGCGTCTTCGGGCACTTTACCGGCGAACTCCAGGCGGCCGTAGACATACTGCTCGTCGATGCCCGCGAAAACTTCATCCATCAGAAACTGCTTGCCGTGCATGGCGCTGGAACGCTGGTCGGCGGTGTAGCATGCGGCTCCCATCCACTCGAAGTAGCGCATGCGGTCGCCGGCGACTCTGGGATGGATGTAGGCGGTCTGGGGCGTAAACAGGGGCCGCGCCACTCCGCGGGCGATCGGCTGCGCGAGATAATCGGGCGGATTCCCGCCCAACGCCTGATAAACATTCGACAGGTGTTTGCGGTAGAGTTCATCGAAGTCGCGATCGTTGGCGGAGTGGTGCTCGGGGCCGTACCACCAGTTCCAGTCGCTGCCCTCGGCGATCATGATCTCTTCAAACGCGAGGTCGCGTTGTTTCTTGGCGGCGTCGGGAGCGGCCTGGGCGTAGAAATTGCGCGCGTGATAGAGGTAGTCCCAAGCCTTGTTGTCTTCGGCCGCTCCGATCCAAACATTGAAGTTGGAATTGATCCACGACCCCGGCACCACCGACTTCAGCGGAGCGGCGGTTTTGTGGCGCGCGATCGCCTCAGTTACCGTGACTGCTTCCATGCCCGGCTCTTTTTGTAAAGCGTCATAGAACCTGCGCAAGAACTCGCGGCCGGACTGCGGGTAATATTCCCAGGCGTTCTCGCCGTCGAGAATGATGGGGACTACGGCATCCTGGCCGCTGGCAATCACCGACTTCGCCGATTCCTTGATCTTGTGGATGAGATTGCTGGCGGCGTCTTGCGGCGGCATTCCCGAATATACGAAACCGATCAGGTCGGAGAGGGTGTGATCGCGGAACAGCAGGTTCATGCGGGTATCGCCACTTTCGTAAGCGTAAATGGTGTAGAGGCGGCTCGCGCCCTCCGGACTGAGGTTGCCATAACCGTCGCGCGAGAAAGTTGTTCCCAGAGTCCGCGCCAGAACGCCTTCGTCGGTGGCCATCCACTTCACGCCGAGCTGGTGTGCGATGGCCAGCGCTTCTTCCGAAACGCTGCCCTCCGACGGCCAGGCGCCTTGCGGGCGCAAGCCAAACACTTTCTGGTGCAGATCGAGCCCGCGCTGGAGTTGGTCGCGAGCGTCCTCGGGATGGCGGAAGCGGTTTTGGGGCAAGGTCAGACCCGGCGAAGAAACCGCCCCCATTTGTGTGTCACACACGAGCGGCAGAATGGGATGATAGAAAGGCGAGGTCGAAATCTCGATCAGGCCCTTCTTGGCCGCCTCGGCGTGCACGGGAAGAACGCGGGCCAGCAATTCGCGCTCGCGCGCGATCACAAAGCGCTGGTCTTCGAGGGTGAAGTTACGGCCTTTGCGGACTAGTTCGGCAACGTCTTTCTCCTTCAGAAAAAACTCGTCAAACCAGGCAATCTGTGAAAGCACCTGCAGGTCGGTGTAATCCTGGGTCAGAAAATATTTCTCCGCACGCTCAGGAGAATCCCCGGTCCCGTGAAATTTCTCCCACAGCTCGCGGTAGCGCGGATAGCGACCGATCACATTCGCCAGATTCGCTTGAAACAAATATTGCAGCGCAAACCGCCGCTCGCCTTCGGTCAGGTCTTTGGCGGGCTTCGTGGCAACTTGCAGAAAAGGATCCTGCGCGTCGCCCGAAACATAATCCTGGATCTGCGCCATGAGCGAGGGCACCAGATTGAATGTCTGATGCACTTTGGGAAACTCGTCGAGCAGCTTCACCATCCCGTAGTAGTCTTTCAAGGCGTGGAGGCGCGTCCAAGGCAGGCGATACTGGCCGGTCACCAGGTCTTTGTAGAAGGGCTGGTGCTGGTGCCAGAGGACGACGACGCGCAGTTGTGCCATAACTTCCGATCTTACTTAGTGCATCGCTTATTGCATCGGCAAATTTTCAGTTTAATCCATCGGAAGAGGTTTCAGCGTGGCATTGCGGGGTTGCCTGCGCTCCTCCGGCCGGATGGCACCGCAGGACGCCGACCATAGTTTTCCGCTACTCTATTTCTAGACAGCTGTGAATAGCGGGCGGCGTAGCTGCCTTGCGCTTGATTTCCGATCATGAATTCAAAGATCAAATTTATTTTTTTTGACGTGGGCAACACGCTGCTGTTTCTCAATCGCGAACGCATTCACGCGCCTCTCGCCGAACGCGGCTTCACGCCCGACGGCGAGCGCCTGCGCGATCTGGAATGCCGCACCAAGAACCGGTTCGATGGGATGCTGACTGAAAACGGCAGCACCGATCACGGCTTCTGGTGGATGTTTTACACCGAGTTGCTCGACGAGATCGGGTTGAAGGACGACGCTATGCGCGACCAACTCGTTGCCAGCGTCCAGAATTCGGCCAACTGGGACCGGATTCGACCCGGCACGGCCGAACAACTGCGCGAGATCGGCGAGCGCTACCGGATCGCGGTCATCTCCAATGCGGATGGCGGAATCGGAGACGTGTTGCAGAGGTGCGGGATCGCCGGCTGTTTCCACACCATCACCGACTCCGGACTCGTCGGATACGAAAAGCCGCACCCGGAAATTTTCCGCCGCGCTCTGAAGAGCATGAATGCCGCGCCCGAGGAAAGCCTCTATGTCGGCGATGTTTATTCCGTGGACTACCTTGGCGCGACTGGCGTTGGCATGAAAGCGATTCTGATGGACGTGCCCGGCGCGTACCGCGATAAGGGAGTGCCGCGGGTGGAGTCGCTTGAGGAGTTGCAAGCCGTGCTGCGCGAAAGTGCGGTTTGATTTACCTTCGAGACTTGGCTTTCCGTTTATCTTTCGCGGCGGGAGACGGGGCAAGCCCCGTCTCTACAGGAGGTTAATCGCCTGGTGGTCGTGGTTGTCGGGATTGATTTGCTGGTAGAGATTCGCTAGCAACTCCCGGCCATAGCGCGCCACGAAGCTCACTCCTGCGACTTCGCGCTCCTGAAGCGACTTATGCGGGAATAGCGCGTGACTCAAGGCATCCGCATGGCGGGTGATGACTTCGTTGCGCAACAGTTCCGCGCGCGACGCCCGCCCACGGAGTTGGTTGAGTTGATTCGACATGCCAGCGCGGGCATGTTCGGCTGCTTCGATCAGGGTTGAATCCAGTGCGCCAACCGATTCGCGAACCGCAGCCATCGACTGCTCAAGGCTGGCAAAGGCGTCGTTAAATCGCGCCTGCAAATCCGGCGGAAGTGAACGGGCGGCAATCGCTTCTCGAACTTTTTCCGGGCCGAGAAACACATCGGGCAGTCCCAGTTGATAGCGCGTGAGAATGCGCTCGGGCTTCGCTTCCACGAGCGTCGCCGAAGAACGCGGCAGGATCGGCGTCACTCGTCCCAGCAGTTTCTCGTAAACCACGCCGGCCTGGGCAAAGTACGCGACTTCCGCCGCTCCGCCGGTATAAACCAGCGTCGGCAAAAGATAATCCTGCACCACGGGACGCAGCAGCACATTCGGGTTGAACTTTTCCGGATTCGCTCCAATCCGGTCAAGCAATTCTTTACGCGAGATCCGCTCATCGCCCACCGCAAACTCAATGCCGTCGCCATTACTGTCGCCATTACGAACGACGACGCCATTATTCTTGCGGCGGACTACCGTGCGCGCGCCATTTCTTACTTCGAAAAGAAGCGTGGTCGCCGAAGTCACTTTCACCTGCTGGTGATATCCCGCGGCATCGAGCGCCTTGCCCCGCCCGAGCAGCGCCTCATCGAGTTCGGAGGCGCGTTCAATCGCGGCGCGGAACAGGGGCTTTGCGAGATCGTGAAAATCTTTTTCCGACGGATCGAGCAGGATGACGCCCCACTCCGCAAACATCCGCGCAAAGAGCAGCGCAAACGCGCTGCCCAGAGTTTCACCCGGACGATACGCCTGGCGCAGCCAAGTCGCGGCCTCGGAATCTCCCAGCAGCGTAGCGGCGCGCTCGACCACCGGCTCAATCTCCGGGCCGAACTTGATGGTGCCCACGGGCGCGTCAGCGGCGGCGTGGCTTTCCACAGCCTGACTTTTCACAACAAAGCTTTCCGGCAGCCCTTTTTCCGAGAGCAACGCTACATGATTGACCTCGGCCAGATCGTGATCTTCGGTCGCCAGCCAAAAGACGGGGACGCAATCTACTCCAGCCGCCGTCGCCTGTTCCGCCAGTTTGACCGCGGTCAGCGCCTTGAAAATCGAAAACAGCGGGCCTCCGAAGAGACCCACTTGCTGCCCGGTGACCGCTGCGAGCGCTCCGCGGCGGAGGCGGTCAATGTTGGCCAGCGTTTTTGCCGAGGCTCCCCAAGCTCGATTCTGGCGCTCGAGAATTTCGCTGACTTTGGCGCGGCGCGCGGCGTCGTAAACAACGCACTCGGATTCGTCTTTCACCCATTCGGAAAAAATCGGCGAGCGTGGAAAAATTCCGCGAACGACGGGAGTGTAGGAAAGATAGTCGAGGAAGAGACGCGTGGCGTGCGGAATCTGCGCGAACGGGAGGAACTGCGCTTTCATCGGCGGTTCTCCCGACAACTTTCGATACACGGCCGAATTATTGCAATCCGCATAAGTTCTCAGTCTATCGGAAGTCGGCGCGAGGCAGTTCTCGCGTGCGTCAAAAATATCACTTCGCGGGCATCCAGTGCCAAGGCTAACTACATCTGATGACGCGGATTCGCTCAGGTCGCAAGGGCGGATAAGAGGCACGCCGATCGATAAGAAGTAAGCGAAACTACTCTAGTAGCGTGACTGCGCGATTTGTAGCGTTTCACCAAAGAGTAGCGCCGGTGTCCCGGCGGCTGTCCGGCGGGCGCCTTCGCCGGCCGCGCCGAGGGCGAGACGCGCTCGGGACAGCCGGCAAGATGCTGGCGCTACTCATTTTCCACACCGTAATCATCGCGCGGTCACAGTACGGGTGGGGCCTGGCACAACAACGTTTTAACGTGCTACAACATGCACATGCGAAACTTAGCGCTGGTGATCATTGCCTACTGCCTGTTTGCCTCTTCAGTTGCTGCTCAGAAGGACGCACCGGCCCTGCCCACTGTGACTGAGTTCAAGTGTCCCTACTACCCAGGGACAGCGCAGCACGAGCGCATACAGGGGCCGGTGAAAATGCAGGTCACGACCGATGGGCACCGGGTAACGGCTGTGAAGCTCATCTCTGGTCACCCGGAACTGGCTCCGGACGCCATCAAGAACGTACGCACATGGAAGTTCGCCGATCACTCTCCGACCACGTTCGAGGTGACGTACTCCTATGTTTATCAAGTCAGAATCAAGCACGATCCCGGCGCGAAATGCTCCGCAAAAATGGAGCTTCCAACTAGAGTAACCGTGGGCACGATGCCCTGAGTTTCTTGATGGCACCTAACCGGATCACACTGTCGCCCTCCATCTAGCGTTTCTCAAACACCACCGCAACCTTGTCTTCGTACACGATCTGCCAATCTTGCGGGAGTTCGCGGAGCAGGTTGGCTAGAGTCGAATCGGTGGGCAGGAGCGCCGCCCGAATCTGCCACTGGTCGAGCACGCTTTGCCATCCTGGCTCGCCCTGCGTCAGGAGCATGTATTGGCGAATCCGTCCCGAGCCATAGAGATCGTGACGGTCATCTAAGACAACCTTCCGAGCGGGATACATACGATAGATGAGATAACCGCCCCATGCATCGGTCGAGAAAATCGGCGCGTTATTCGGAAGAGCATTCGTAACAATAATCGGTTGCTCCCCCACAGATTCTCTCTGCAAAAAATCCACGGCCGCGACCGGCAATTTCTTGGGATCGAATTGCGCATGAATCAATTGCCGCGAGCCGAGCCATCCTCCTTGCAGGCAAATCGCTAACGCGAAAACCACCGAAACAACCGGCCAGAGGTGGCCGCGAAGCTCGAGTTCCTGCGCGCCCATGCGTGCGGAGAAGCTCGAAATTCGGGCGGCGACATTGCGCAGCCATGGCCACGCTCCTGGCTGATCCGCCAACGCGGCGAAGTTTTTCCATAGCATTGGCCCAACAATCAGCACCAGCAGCATTGAAGAAACCGGTAGATTGCGCGATGAATAGAATCCCGCATGGAGCGCCAGCAACGCGACCATCAGGTGGCTAAGCCGCAGCTTCGTGCGATGGTTAGCGAACGCGATCAGCGTCAGCACCAGGATGACGGCGAAACATCGCTCGGCCCAGCCGTGAAAATCGGGTGAGCGGAACTCTTCGATATGGCTCATCAAGTAGCGATCGCCGAGATAGCGATAGATGTGGGCGTGCAGGCGCCAGCCATGCGGATTCGCCAGCGTTGCCAGCGCCGATGCGGCCCAAGCCGCAGCCATGGCGCGGGCGCGATGTGCGGCTGACGTATTCCGCGGGCGCTCGACGAACGCGGCTAATGTGTAGATCCCTAGCAGCGCTAGCCCAAAGAGCCATCCACCATGCAGGTTTACCCATAGCAACATCGAGGCGGGAAAGAACCAGGGGAGCCATCGTGGAACCGTGGCGTGCTCGCTTCGCTCCCATTTCTCCAGCGCGACAAACCAGAGCAGAGAAAGAAGCCAGCTTACGATGTGCGGGCGCGCGTAGAGATGGATGGTCGCAGCGGCCTCGGCCAGCAACATCAGCACAATCGCCAGCAGCAGGCCAGAGCCGCGCCGCAGCAGTTGCGAGAGCAGCAATGTGAAAGTCGCTGCTACCAGCACGGCGCACAGCCAGACGACTCCATTCAGCCCGCAAGCCCGATGCAGACTGCCGAGCAACAGGTCGTAGAGCCACTCCCAGGCAAACCAGGGTTGACCCTGCATGGTGGAAGAAAACGGATCGGTGCGCGGAAGCGCGTGGGTCGCCAGAATCCGCTCGCCGGTGCGTATGTGCCATCCGATATCGGGATCGGCCAGCGGACGATTCGACAATGGCCCAACCAGGATCGACCAGAAAAGAGAAATGAAAACGATGTCGCGCACCGAAGGCAGAAGGAAACGCCAAGGGAACGAATTGGGCTGGGCCGAAGTCATCGTGATCCGGAGAAGCAGTCCGCAGAAGCAGTGTATAAGGACATCGGGTGATCGGGCCATCGGGTCACTCGACGGTCTGAAGCTGTCTCTAAAAAGTTTTCGACTGAACAGCCATTCTATGAATCTCTATAGGTAGAGCTCAGGAACTTAATGCCAACTAACAACCAGCCAGAACCGAGGGTCGTGATCGTAGGAGCGGGTTTCGCTGGACTGAGCGCAGCCCAGCGAGTCGCACGGCTTCCCGTGCAGGTTACAGTCGTTGACCGTAAGAACCACCACACCTTCCAACCACTTCTCTACCAGGTCGCGACTGCTGGTTTGTCACCCGGCGAAATAGCGGCACCGATCCGCGGGATACTCAGGGACCGTTCAAACGTCGAAGTGTTACTTGGAGAAGTGGTCGACTTCGAGCTGGAACGGAAGAAAGTCATCACTAAAGAGGAGGCGTTCGATTACGACTATCTCGTCGTCGCCTCGGGCGCCACCCACGCCTATTTCGGCCATTGGGAATGGGCTCCGCTGGCACCCGGTTTGAAGACGATTGAAGACGCGCTCGAAATCCGCCGCCGCGTTTTGTTGGCGTTTGAACTTGCGGAGCGGCAGGCTGCTTACGGGCAAAAAGTTTCTCCGCTGCAGTTCGTGGTTATCGGAGGTGGTCCCACCGGCGTCGAACTCGCTGGAACACTGGCTGAAATCGCTCGCCATGCGCTGAATCGCGAGTTCCGCAATATCGACCCTCGACAAACTCGCATACTGCTGATCGAAGGCGGCCCGCGAGTTCTGCCGGCATATTTCGAAGAACTTTCCCACAAAGCCGAAGATCAACTGCGGCGTTTGGGAGTCGAGGTCCTCAACTCACATACGGTCACACACGTTGAGCCCGGCGCGGTTTGGGCTGGCGACAAGAGGATCCCAGCAACGGTAACATTGTGGGCCGCAGGCGTGGCCGCTTCTCTTCTGGGCAAAAAACTGGGCGCTCCCCTCGATCACGCCGGCCGCGTGCTGGTTCGACCCGACCTTAGTGTTCCCGGACATCCGGAAATATTTGTGATTGGCGACCTCGCCGCACTGCAGGACGAGAACGGCAAGACGCTGCCTGGCGTCGCGCAGGTTGCCATCCAGCAAGGAGACTGGGTGGCGAAAAACATTGCGCGCGATCTTGAACATCAACCGCGCCGCGATTTTCATTATCACGACAAAGGCAGCATGGCGACGATTGGCCGGGCCGCGGCCGTTGCCCACTTCGGCGGGATCGAGTTGTCTGGATACTTTGCCTGGCTGGCGTGGTTGTTCGTCCATATTTTGTTTTTGATAGGGTTCCGCAATCGCCTGCTGGTGATGATCCAATGGGCATGGTCGTATCTCACATACGAGCGTGGCGCGCGGCTCATCACCGGCAGCGACGAACTTCCAGGATGGATCCAGCCTCAACCCATCTCCAGACAAAACGACAGCTCTGCTCCAACTTCCCCTGGGATGCAGCGGCGGGCGTGATACGCGATCTCCGCTGCCGATATAATCGAGTTGTGGCAATTCCAGAGTCCACTACATGATGCGCACGTTAGCAGCCAAGCTTGCGGAGAAAGCGCAGCCGCTGCCACAGCCATGACAACAGTTCTCAGTTCCCGGTTCTCAGTTCTCAGTTCCCGGTTGTCGGTTCTCAGAGGTAAAGTGGCGTCGCGCTTTCTGTTCGCCTTTCTTGCCGCTGTGTTTCTTGCCGCATCTTGTTCCGCCGACGTGTTGAAGATCGAAGTCAACGACGTCATCCAGCCGGTCACGGTTGAATACATCGGCCGCGCTTTCGAAACGGCAGCCGCGAACCATGACCAAGCCGTGCTGATCGAGATGAACACTCCAGGCGGATTACTCGATTCCACGCGCAAAATCATCGAAAAGATCGAGTCGTCGCCGGTGCCAGTCATCGTTTACGTGACGCCGACTGGAAGCCGCGCGGGGTCGGCAGGGATCTTCATCCTCGAGGCGGCCGACGTGGCCGCGATGGCTCCGGGCACCAATGCCGGCGCGGCACATCCCGTTTTGCTTTTTGGCCCGATCGCGGCCAAGCCCGACGACGAGATGAACCGGAAGATTGAAAACGACACGGCCGCGCTGATGCGCTCGATCGCCTCCAAGCGCGGGCGAAATGTCGAACTGGCGGAGAGCGCGGTGCGCGAGTCGAAGTCTTTTACCGAGCAGGAGGCGCTCGACAAGAAACTGATCGAGTACATCGCTCCCAATGAGCAGGACTTGTTCCGGCAATTGAACGGAAAGAGCTTCAAGCGATTCAACGGCACGACGGTCACGCTCAGCCTGGTTGGCGAACCGGTGCGGGACTATGGTATGACGCTCAAGCAGCGCATCCTCTCCTATCTTATGGACCCGAACATTGCGTTCATCCTGCTGGCCATCGGCGCGCTCGCGCTGTATGCGGAATTCAACCATCCGGGCGCGGTCATTCCCGGCACCGTGGGCGTGGTCTTCATTCTTCTGGCGGCGTTCGCGTTGAACCTGATGCCGGTGCGGTTCGCCGCGGTTGCGATGATCATCGGCGCCTTTGCGCTGTTTGCCGCCGAGGCCAAGTTCGCCAGCCACGGCGTGCTTACTACCGGCGGAATTGTGTTGTTGACGCTGGGCGGATTGTTTCTGGTAGATGCTCCGATTCCCGAAATGCGCGTTCACCTCTTGACCGCGCTCGCGGTCAGTATTCCGCTTGGGCTGATCACGGCGTTTCTGATGAGCATCGCGGTGCGTGCGCGCCGCAACAAGATTGTCACCGGCGAACAAGGCTTGATCGGCGAAATCGGGATCGCGCAAACTACGCTGGCTCCTGCCGGGAAAGTCTTCGTGCACGGCGAACTTTGGGACGCGGTCTGCTCGGTTTCAGTTTCCGCCGGAGAACGGGTCGTCGTGCGGCAGGTCGATGGGCTTACGGTGCGAGTCGATCCCGCGGCGGAGAGACCGGTGATTACCTAGCCTCCGTAGCGGATGTGCTCATCGCCGAGAACGCGATGAGTAGGGCGCACGGGCCCAGGTTAGCGCCCAAAGGACGGGCGCGAATCCTTCGACAAGCTCAGGGCAGGCTCTGGGGCACCTTGCTTATGCCCATCGGCCGTGCTATGTTAAACATGTTATACAATTATGCTTGGCATAAGGCTGGAACCTGAACTCGAAGAAAGACTGGAATCGCTGGCGAAGGAAACTGGCCGCAGCAAGAGCTACTATGCGCGCGAGGCCATCCAACAATATCTGGAAGATCGCGAAGACTACCTGAAGGGTATTGCGGCGCTGGAACGGCGCGAGCCCACCATCACGCTCGAAGAACTGGAGCGGCGGCTTGGTTTCAGAGAGTAGAACGTCGCCGGGCAGAAGCTGGCGGGTTGAAATCAACCGCAGCGCCGAGAAACAAATCCAAAAACTAAACCGCACAGCGCAGGATTCTATCGTCCGATTTCTGCGAGAGCGGGTGCAGGCGGCGGACAACCCTCGGCAGTGGGGCAAGCCGCTCCACGGCGACAAAGGCGGATTGTGGCGGTATCGCGTGGGCGACTATCGCTTGAGCCAAGTTCGGACGATCTGTGACATACAGGATCAGCGGGTCACGGTGCTGGTGGTCAGCGTCGGGCATCGCAAGGATGTGTATCGCTGAGCGTTGGCCAATCAAGGGTCTGGTCACCGAGCGCCCGAATCTTCTTCAACAACTCCACGGGTATTGCTATCACCGCCCATAGTAAGCCCAGTTGCGCTACAATCCGCTGAGACTCTGAATTGCGAATTGCCTGGAGGCATATATGGAAATTGGATTCCCAGTGGTCACGGTTGGCATCGTCATCCTCGTCATCTACCTGCTGAGCTCGATCAAGATTCTGGCGGAATATGAGCGCGGCGTCATTTTCCGGTTGGGACGGCTGCTGGGGCAATCGAAAGGCCCGGGCATCATACTGGTGTTTGCACCGATTGACCGCATGGTGCGGATTTCGCTGCGGCAGGAAGCGCTGGAAGTTCCGCCGCAGGACATCATCACGCGCGACAACGTCACGCTGAAAGTCAACGCGGTCATTTTCCTGCGCGTCATCGATCCGAACAAGGCGGTGGTGGAAGTCTCGAATTACGTTTACCAGACATCGCAGTTCGCGCAGACCACACTGCGGTCGGTGCTCGGCGAACAGGAACTCGACGAATTGCTGGCCCATCGCGACAAGATTAATTTGCGGCTGCAAAGCATCCTCGACACGCACACCGCGCCCTGGGGCGTGAAGGTGGCGAACGTGGAAGTCAAGCAGGTGGACATGCCCGAATCGATGTTGCGCGCCATGGCCAAGCAGGCCGAGGCGGAACGCGAGAAGCGATCGAAGATCATCCATGCCGAAGGCGAGTTCTCGGCGGCGCAGCGGTTGGTGGATGCGGCGCACTTGCTGTCCAGTGAACCGATCAGCATACAGTTGCGCTATCTGCAGACGCTGACGGAAATCGGGGTGGAGAAGAACACGACGGTGGTGTTCCCGGTGCCGATCGATTTCTTCTCCGGCATGCAGAAGTTGCTGGCGAGCACGCCCACGCCGGCAGCGGGTAAGTAGAGAACGCCCAGCCCCTAAAGGGGCATCGGCAGGCATGCGGGTTGTGGCATCGCTAAAGCGATGCCCTGACACGAAGCCGCGGGGACGCAAGTTGTAACGCGATGCCCTGATACGAAACACGGGCTGTTTTACAGCCTGGAGGACAACACTGGCCGACACGCCCACGACGCAGCAGGACACGGAGATCACGCTTGGCACGGGCCGGATGCTGGGCATTTTCTTTGCATTTGTGCTGGTCTGCGCGGTTTTCTTTTCCATTGGCTTTTCGCTGGGCAGGCGGACGACGGCGGCTGTGGGGGGAATCTCGCAGAGCGCTCCGGCGGCTACACCGGCGACCATCGTGCGGCCGTCGGCGGCAAAAAGCGACGCTTCCCTGCCCGCGGCGCAGGCTTCGTCTGGCGATTTTAGTTTTTACAAGGCGGTAGGCGAGAAGAACGCCAACACCGCGCTTCCGGCGCAGGGTGCGACCGCGCCAGCGGCGAACCCGAACGCGCCTCCCGTCACCTCGGGAGCGCCGGCCAACGCCGCAAATGCGGCGCCCACTCCGTCAACGACCACGGCCGGCAGTTACTACGTGCAGGTCGCCGCCGTCACGCGGCAGGAAGACGCCAATGCGCTGGTCGAGGCGCTGCGGAAGAAGCAATATCCGGCGTTTACCGCCGACACTACTTCCACCGACAGGTTCTATCGGGTTCAGGTCGGGCCCTACACCGAGTTGAAGGATGCCGAGGCGATGCGCGCCCGCCTGATTAGCGACGGCTACAATCCGATTGTGAAGAAATAAACTGCGAGCTGCGAGCAGACAATTTGGTTGTGGCCCGCAGCTTACTCTCTATTACGTTTTCGATCATGGTTCAGGCCGCTCTCAATCTCGATCGCTTCCTGCATGCCATTGCCGATCCCACTCGGCGACGGATTTTGCGGGCGCTGCAGGAGAAAGGCGGATGTTCGCTGGGCAAGGAAACCGGGCTGTGCGCCGGCGATATCGAAGAGCGCGTGAAGTTGGCGCAGCCCACGGTCTCGCACCACATGCGCATCCTGGAAAAAGCCGGGCTGGTGGAAGCGAACCGCGAGGGGCACTGGCGCTGGTACCGGCGGAACGAAAAACGGATTGCGGAAATGACGCGGGGGTTGAAGGGACAGCTTTAGGACAGTTCTCAGTTCTCGGTTCTCAGTGCTCAGCTATCACTTGTCAGTTTTCAATGGTCAGTGCATAAAACTGATAGCTGATAACTGAGATTACAGCTATTTGGGGCTACGCTCCGGCGCTTGCCGGGGACGCTTTTTCCTGGTTTTCCTCGTTCGGTTTTGCGGCAGGGGCCGCTTCCTTGTGGTTGAGGTCACGCACCTGCGAGATCAGGTCCGCGACTTCAAAGGGCTTGGCCAGCGAGGGCACGTTGCGCTCCTGGAGGAAGTTCCGGGTCTCGGCGTCGGTCGGGGAGGAGAAGGTGAGCAGCAAGGATTTCTCCAGACCGGGACGGTTGGCGGCGATCCACTCATACATTTCGCGAGCGCTGGAGCCGCCGGGCATGCGGCCGTTCATGACGATCACATCGAAGGAAGCATCGCGAAGGCGCTGCTGCGTGTCTTCGACGCTCATGGAGGTGGTAACTTCGGCGCCGGCGCCCACGAGCACGTCGCGCTCAAATTCCATCACCGCTTCTTCGTCTTCGACGAGGAGCACGCGCCCGGCCAGCACCGCTTCGCGACGGGTGGGCGCCACAGTCTCGGGCAGCGCGGTTTTCTCGCTGGCGAGCAGGCGGACCTCGATCGTCGCGCCACCCTCGGGCCGGTTATGGGCAACGATCTCGCCGCCATGTTCCTTGACGATGCCGTAGCAGATGCTCAAGCCGAGGCCAGTTCCCTTGCCCACCGATTTGGTGGTGTAGAAAGGATCGAAGATACGGGCGGGGTCTTTGATTCCCGGGCCGCTGTCATCGAATTCCACGCACACGTAGACGTCTTTGCGGGAGACGCGGACTTTCAGCACACCGCTGGCACTGCCTTCGACCATGGCATCGAGCGCGTTGTTGATGATATTCAGGAAGACCTGCTCCAGTTGATGGGGATCGGCCACCACCGAGGGCATGTTGGCGGGAATGTCGCGTTCCAAGGTAACGTTGTTGACCCTTAGATCGTATTCCCGCAGGGTGAGCGACTCTTCCAGAACCTTGCACAAGTCCACTTCCTGCTTCTGCGGCTTGCGCTGGCGGGCAAACGAGAGCAGATTCTGCACCACGCGGTGGGTGCGCTGGGCCTGCTTGAAGAGCTTGCGCACATAGTCGGCCGAACGGGTATCGAGGCCCGCGCCTTCGAGGAGTTGTGCGTAGCCGAGGATTGCGGTCAGGGGATTATTCAACTCGTGGGCCACTCCGGAAATGAGCTGGCCTACGGCCGACATTTTCTCGCTCTGCAACAACTGCTCCTGGGTGCGGCGCAAGTCTTCGTAGGCGCGGCAGGTCTCTTCGTAGAGTTGCACCTTTTCGATGGTGGTGGCCAGTTGGCGGCTAATGGCGACGAGCAGGTTCTCATCGTTGCTGGAATAGTGCCGGTCCGACTTGCTGGCGATGCCCATGACACCGATGGGCTTGTCCTTGCTCCAGAGGACGACCCATATCCAGTAGGGCAAACGGTCGGCGCAGACAAACTCGACCACGGCCGGGGGCAAGTGGGGCATAAAGTCCTGGGTG
>Ga0181530_10000579_pt1 | contig 46962 bp, 49 predicted proteins | sample PEATcosm2014_Bin_42_FD_119769 | JGI IMG/M metagenome (GOLD analysis project Ga0181530, IMG submission 119769) | Peatland microbial communities from MTU Mesocosm Facility, Houghton, MI, USA - PEATcosm2014_Bin10_60_metaG | ecosystem: Environmental > Terrestrial > Soil > Wetlands > Peat | place...
ATTGATATTAGACTATTGAAGAGTATGCCGTCAATCCTGAAATCGCTGCGCCTGGCCGCCGATCCCGGCCGGCTGCGCCTGCTCCTGCTGCTCGAGCAGGAAGAGCTTTCGGTGGCCGAGCTGCAGGACATCGTTGGTAAGCCCCAAAGCCAGGTTTCCACCCACCTGGCGCAATTGAAGCAGGCCGGTCTGGTGGCCGACCGCCGGACCGGCAAGAACGCGTTCTACCGCCTGGACGCTCCCGCCGGGCTGGTGGCCATCCTGCGCCAGGCCGCGGCCGAGATTCCCGAAGCCTCCCAGGACCGCGCCGCCCTTCGCCTGGCGCTCCGCAAGCGGCAGGATAAGATGCGCCGCTACTTCGACGAGCTGGCGGGCAAGTTCGGCCGCCAGTACGTGCCCGGCCGCTCCTGGCAGGGAATCGCCGAAGCGCTGCTCAGCCTGATGCCGCCGCTGGTCATCGCCGACCTGGGAGCCGGCGAGGGCACCATCGCCCAGCTCATGGCGCAGCGGGCCCGGCGCGTGATCGCCATCGACAACTCTCCCAAAATGGTCGAATTCGGCGCCGCTCTCGCGCGCAAGAACGGCATCGCCAATCTGGAATACCGGCTGGGCGATCTGGAGGACGTGCCGATCCGCACCGGCACGGTCGATGTGGCCTTCCTCAGCCAGGCGCTGCACCACGCGGCTCACCCGCAGCGCGCCATCGCCGAAGCCTGGCGAATCCTCAAGCCGGGTGGCCGCGCCGCCATCCTCGACCTGAACCGCCACCACCTCGAGGAAGCCCGCGAGATGTATGCCGACCTCTGGCTCGGGTTTACGGAACTTGACCTTGAGCGCTTCCTCAAACACGCCGGCTTCCGCAACGTGGAAACCGCCATTGTTCATCGCGAAACAGAAGCCCCGTACTTCGAGAGCATCCTGGCCACCGGAGCCAAACCGAAGTAAAGCGTGGCGCCGGCAGTCCTGCCTGCTGTGTCGAGATTCGTCTCGACATTTCCTGTCGGAACGTCGCCACGAATGGCGGCGCTGCCGGCAAGCATGCCCCACCAACGCCACCCACAAAAAAGCGGCCCGGCGTCGCTCTGCCGGGCCGCAGCCCTCTTGCTTGCCAGGAGAAATGTCTTTCTATCCGGTCCCTACTTCACCGCCGGAGAAACCAAGACCGCGCGGCCGTGGCCCACGGTGTAGTCGGCGGGAGCCTGGAACAGCGCGGCGTCCGGCTCGGCCCGGCTGATGTTGGTGAGCTGCGTCACCGTGGTGCCAAAGCGCGGGTCGCTGATCTTGACCGTCACCGGCACCTGGAGATCGCTCGAAACCCAGGTTTCCCGCACAATTTGCATCGGCTGGGCATTGCCCATCGCACCGGCCGGTATCGTGCGCGTCATGCGCGTCCCGGTAGCCGGCACGCCGTTCACCGTCTGCGCTCCCAGGTCTTCCTTCACCACGTTGGCGGAACCTTGATGCGGGCGCGGGGCGCCGGCCGTGCGCGTCCTCGGGCCGCCGGTCTGGTGTTGCCACGTCGGCATTTCGGAAGCCGTCTTGGTCTGCGGATTCAGGCGCCACTCCGCCTGGGCCACCGGATCGGAAATCGTCACCATGGAGTGGCTGCCTTGTCCGTCGGGTCCGGTAAAGGTGGTCTCTTCGCGCACCCGTCCCTGGCTGTCGCGGAACAGGTTGGTTTGCTCCTGCCGCTGGATCACGTTGCCGTTGGCCAGCGTCTGCTGGTGGGTCGTCACCTGGACGGCCGAAAATGGCGCGCCGGTCACCGTGGCGCCGTGCAGCAGGCTCCCCGCTCCTCGCCCCTCAAATCCGGGGCCGCCAAATGCCGTCCGGCCCCGCGGACCCTGGGCCAACAGCGCACTTCCGGCCAACAACGCGATTACAACTGCTTTTCTCATCTTGCCTTATAAACCTCCGCTCAATAGAGGATTGCAGCGATAGGGCGGAAAGTTCCAAAGTCTGCCACGGCAGCAACCGCCAGACCATTCCTGGCGATCCCTAGTTCTCCCCGGCGATCCGCACCAGGCTTTCCCCGGGCAGGCCGTTCAGCACCGCCTCGGCGTCTTCGGCGCTAAAGGATTCCACTTTGGCCGAAATGTTCATCGAGCAGAACTTGGGCCCGCACATGGAACAGAAGTGCGCGTCCTTGAAGCCTTCCTCGGGCAGCGTTTCGTCGTGCATGGCGCGGGCGGTTTCCGGGTCCAGGGAAAGCTCGAACTGGCGGTTCCAGTCGAAGCGGTAGCGGGCGCGCGAAAGCTCGTCGTCGCGATCCCGGACGCCGGGCCGCTTGCGCGCCACATCGGCGGCATGGGCGGCGATTTTATAGGCGATGATGCCGGCCTTGACGTCTTCCCGGTTGGGCAGCCCCAGGTGTTCCTTGGGCGTCACGTAGCACAGCATGGAGGCCCCGTACCAGCCGATCATGGCGGCGCCGATGGCCGACGTGATGTGGTCGTAGCCGGGCGCGATATCGGTGACTAGCGGCCCCAGCGTGTAAAAAGGCGCTTCGTAGCAGAGCTCGTTTTCCTTCTGCACCTGCAGCTCGATCTGGTCCATCGGGATGTGGCCGGGCCCCTCGATCATCACCTGCACGTCGAACTCCCAGGCCTTTTTGGTCAGCTCGCCCAGGGTCTGCAGCTCGGCGAACTGCGCCTCATCGCTCGCATCCGCCACGCTGCCGGGGCGCAGGCCGTCGCCGAGCGAAAAGCTCACGTCGTGCTTTTGAAAAATCCGGCAAATGTCCTCGAAACACTCGTAGAGAAAATTCTGTTTGTGATTCTTGACCATCCACTCGGCCAGGATGGCGCCGCCGCGGCTGACGATGCCGGTGACCCGCCGCGTGGTGAGCGGAATGTGCTGCACCAGCACGCCGGCATGGATGGTCATGTAGTCCACGCCCTGCTCGGCCTGTTCCTCGAGCACTTCCAGCATCACCCGCGCGCTCAGGTCTTCCACCCGGCGCACGCGCGACAGCGCTTCGTAAATGGGCACCGTGCCGATGGGCACCGGCGACGCGCCAATGATGGCTTTGCGAATGGCCGGAATGTCGCCGCCGGTGGAAAGGTCCATCACCGTGTCGGCCCCGTATTTCACCGAGTCGCGCAGCTTTTCCAGCTCGCCTTCCACGTCCGAAACCACCGATGAGTTGCCGATATTGGCGTTGATCTTGCACTTGGAGGCGATCCCGATCGCCATCGGCTCCAGGTTGGTGTGGTGGATGTTGGCGGGAATGATCAGGCGTCCGCGCGCCAGCTCGGAGCGCACCAGCTCGGGCGCCAGGCTCTCCCGGCTCGCGATATAGTGCATTTCTTCCGTGATAATCCCCCGGCGCGCATAGTGCAGTTGCGTGCGGATCTTGTCGTTCGTACGTTTTTCTACCCAGTCATTGCGCATCGACAGCTCCTCTGAAGTCCGCGGACGCGGCTGGCGCCCCATTTGAGTGGCGCGGCCAGTAGCGCCCGCGGTTTACCTGGCGGGCCGACCCCGCGCCGGATTATTTCTTCTTCTTCGGCTTCTTGACTTCCTTCTTGGGGCTTTTGTCTTTAGCCATTGATCCTCCCTTATGCTGAGATTATAACCGTTATGGCGGCGCGCGCAGCGAAAAATGAGTCATTGAAAACGCGTCCGGCTGCTCTACAATAGGGATATCGACAGAGCCGAAAGTTCGCTGTACCCAGACCGCGGCGGCCGTTTCAGGCGGAGCCGCTCCATTCGCATGCCCGATAAATTTCACGAAGAATGTGGCGTGGTCGCCATCTATGGCCACCCCGAAGCCGCCAAGCTGGCCTACCTGGGGCTGTACGCGCTGCAGCACCGGGGGCAGGAATCGGCTGGCATCTGCACCTCCGACGGCAACCGCATCTACACGCACAAGGAAATGGGGCACGTGGCGGATATTTTCACCAAACCGGTGCTGGCCACCCTGCCCGGCGAACTGGCCATCGGCCACACCCGCTACTCGACGGCCGGCGATACGGTCCTGCTGAACGCGCAGCCGTTTTCGGTTTCGTGCAAGAAAGGGCGGCTGGCGGTGGCCCACAACGGCAACATCACCAACACGTCGGAGCTGCGCGAGGAGCTCGGCCGGCTGGGCTCGGTGTTCCAGGCCTCCAGCGACACCGAACTGGTGCTGCACCTGGTGGCGCACTCTTCGGAACGCACGCTGGCCGGAGCCCTGCGCGAAGCGCTGCTGCAAGTGGAAGGCGCTTTCTCGCTGGTCCTGTTGGCCCAGGACCGCATTCTGGTCGCGCGGGACCCGCACGGCTTCCGCCCGCTGGCGGTGGGCGAAATGGAAGTTTCCGGCGGCCGCAAATGTTACGTGTTCGCTTCCGAGACCTGCGCCTTCGACCTGATCGGCGCCGTCTATCTGCACGACGTGGAACCGGGCGAAATGGTGGAAGTGGGCCCGCAGGGGATGACGCGGGAGCGCTACGCGCCGGAGCAGCAGCGGGCGCAGTGTGTGTTCGAGCACGTTTACTTCGCGCGGCCGGATTCGATCGTGTTCGGGCGCTCGGTGGAAGAATCACGGGAGAATCTGGGGCGGCGGTTGGCGCGGGAATGCCCGGCGGACGCCGACCTGGTGGTCCCGGTGCCGGATTCCGGCGTGGCGGCGGCCATCGGCTACTCGGCCGAATCGGGGCTGCCATTCCGCCAGGCGCTCATTCGCAATCACTATGTGGGACGCACCTTCATCGAACCGTCGCAAGCCATCCGCGATTTCGGCGTCAAGCTCAAGCTCAACCCGGTGCGCCATCTGCTGAAGGACCAGCGGGTGGTGCTGGTGGACGATTCCATCGTGCGCGGCACCACCAGCCGCAAGATCGTGCGCATGGTGCGGCAGGCCGGCGCGCGCGAGGTTCACCTCCGCATCTCCTGCCCACCCACCATTTCGCCCTGCTTCTACGGTGTGGACACGCCCAACCGCGCCGAGCTGATCGGCTCCAGCCATAGCGTGGAAGAAATCCGCCGCTTCGTCGAGGCCGATACGCTCGGCTACCTTTCCCTCGCGTCGCTGCGCAAGGCGGTGGACGACGACGAGAAGCACGAATACTGCTACGCCTGCTACACCGGCAACTACCCGACCGAGCTGACCAACATCGAAGGCCTCATCGCCGGCAGCCAGAAGCGTTAAGCTTGAGTGGCGCAGGCCCCCGGCCTGCGCATCGAGTCTCTGCATTTCCCAGCGGGTGGGGATATGATGAGCTTTGTATCAGGGCACGGCTTCAGCCGTGCCGCAGAGTCGCAGTAAGGAATCGGGCTTTAGCCCCTGGTGAGCGCCAAGAAGTTCCCGTGTCGTTTTGCGTACTTGGCACGGAGGAAGGTGGCAGGGGCTAAAGCCCTTGGATGCCTGCATTTTGCGGCACGGCTGAAGCCGTGCCCTGATACAAGACACCAATTCCGGGTTGGCGAGACGGGGCGCCGCGCCGCAGAACGCTTGAATGTGAAACTCCAGCGGAAGGCCCCGACCTGAGCATACGCCCATGCCTCTCACTCTCGACGGAAACTCCCTGACCATCGCCGAAACCTGCGCTGCGGCGCGGGCGCGCACCGCGGACGTAGCTCTGGCGCCGGCCGCCCGCGCTGCCATGGAGCGCTCCCGCGCCGTGGTCGACCGCCTGGCTGCCGGCGACGACCCCATCTACGCGGTGAACACCGGCGTCGGCTTGCTGGCTGGCGTGCGCATCCCGCGCGAGCAACTGGACCAGTTGCAGCGCAACGTGGTGCGATCGCACGCAGCCGGCGTGGGCGAACCGCTCGCGCGTGAAGTGGTGCGCGCCATGATGCTGATCCGCGCCAACGTTCTGGCGAAAGGATTCTCCGGCATTCGCCCGCTCATCGCCGAGCGCCTGTGCGAGATGCTGGGCCGCGGCGTCACTCCCGTGGTGCCTTCGCAAGGCAGCGTGGGCGCGTCCGGCGACCTGGCGCCGCTGGCGCACATGGCGCTGGTGTTGATCGGCGAGGGCGAAGCCGAATTCGAGGGCGTCCTATTCGAGGGCGGGGAAGCGCTGCGCCGCGCCGGCATCTCGCCCGTAGACCTGCACCCCAAGGAAGGCATCAGCTTGATCAACGGGACGCAGGCCATGCTGGCCGTCGGCTGCCTGGAGCTGGAGGCCGCGGAAACGCTGGCCAACACCGCCGACGTGGTGGCGGCACTGACGCTCGATGCCCAGCGCGGCACGCCGCGGGCTTTCGATGCGCGCATTCACCAGGCACGCCCGCAAGCCGGCCAGCTACTCAGCGCGGCGCGCCTGGTGCGCTTTTTCGAAGGCAGCCAGATTCGCGAATCGCATCGCGGCTGCGGCCGCGTGCAGGACGCCTATTCGCTGCGCGCGGTTCCGCAGGTTCACGGAGCGGTGCTCGATGCGCTGGCCGAAGCGCGGCGCGTGTTCGCGATCGAGGTGAACTCGGCCACCGACAACCCGCTGGTGTTCGATTCCGAAATCCTCTCCGGCGGCAATTTTCACGGCGAGCCGCTGGCGCTCCAGCTCGATTTTCTGGCCATCGCGCTGGCGGCCCTGGCAGGCATCTCGGAACGCCGCATCGACCGGCTGGTGAATCCCGCGCTCAACGAAGGCTTGCCCGCGTTCCTGGCCAGCCACCCGGGCCTGGAATCCGGGCTGATGATGGTGCAGGTCACCGCCGCCAGCCTGATCGCCGAAATCCGCGTGCTGGCCAACCCCGCCTCCACCGGCTCCATCACCACCAGCGGCAACAAGGAGGATTTTGTTTCGATGGGAATGACGGCCGCGGTGAAACTGCAGCGGGTGATTCGCGATGCGCGCTACGTGCTCGCCATTGAAGCCCTGTGCGCCGCGCGGGCGCTGGACCTGCTGTCGCCGCTCCGAACCAGCGATGCGCTGGAACAGGTGCGGGCCCGCATCCGCGCCGTATCTCCGCCGCTCGGTTCCGACCGGCCGCTATATCGCGACCTGGCGGCGATCGAAGCGCTGATCGCCGCCGGCGGCCTTCAACTGGCGTAGACGCTGAAACGGGCCACTGTCCGAAAGCCCATCCGTTCATAAAGGTGCAGGCCGGCTTCGGTGGATTGCAGCACCACCGGCCGGGAGGGCCGCTCGCGTTCGGCCTCCTCGAGCGCGTGGCGCATCACCGCCTCGCCATAGCCGCGGCGCTGGTGCTCGGGCAGCGTGGCCACGTTATAGACCCCGATGTTGTCGCCGCAGGCGACCGTGGCCGCGGTCGAGACCGGCACGCCATCCACGTATCCGACGTACGCGGCGAAGCGGTCCCAGACGGAATTCTGGTCGAACACTTCGTTGAACCAGACGATCGGGACGTGAAAGCAGACCGCGCCGATGCCGCGGAAGTCGTCGCCGGTGTGGGAGTCGCGCACGCGCCGGACTTCGATCTGCGGCAGCCGCCGCGTGGGTGGGCGGACCTTCTCGGTCACCAGGCCCGGCAGTTCAACCGTGCGGCGCAAACCGTACTGTTCGAAGACTTGCCGCAGGCGGCGATGCGCCTTGGGGCCCAGCCAATCCTCGCACACCCAGAACGACCACTCCAGGCCGCGCGTGTTGAATTGCAGCGAGGGCAAAAGGATGCGCCGCGCCAACTCGGCTTCGGTCTCGACCGGCCCCGACAGGAACGCCGCGTTGAACATCTGAAACGTGACCCCGGCCGACGCGATGCTGACGCCCGGCAATTCGCGCACCTCGCCGACAGCCCGGCTGGCCGCGATGACCCGGAAGGATTCCCGCAAGTTTTCCGCAACAGCCTCAAAGGTCACAAGGTTCAGTATCGCGCAGTTGAGCGGCGGGGCAATCATTGCTCCGGGAACGGAACGACAACGGCCTGACCGGGCTGGACTGTTCGGAGTGCCTGAAGGATCGGCTCGAACAGATGCAGCAGATCCTCAAGTTGGTTTGTCCGCGAACGAATCAGGATGACCGACAGCTTCCTGCCCGCGAGATCGTTGTCGCGGGGTATGCCTTGGTCGACGGTCAATAGGACGTCGTACCCCGCGACCTCGGCAGCTCGCAGCAACTCGCCATTCTTCTTGCCCTTTAGCCCGCCCACTGAACGGTATGGGCGCCAGGAAAGCTGTGCCGGAAATCGAGCGGCAGGCACTCGTGCAAGCAGAATCTTCATGCGATTCTGGCTAGCAGCGAATCCTTCGCTTCTTCAAGCGCCTGAATGGCCACATCGCGCGTGATGGTGGAAAACTGCTCTAGAAACTCGCCCAGTGAATGTCCGCCTTCAAGGTAATCGATCAGGTTCTTGAACGGAACTCTCGTGCCGCGAAAGCAGGGCATGCCGTTCATGACTTCGGGATCGGCGACAATCACGGGCTTCTCCATGCCGCCTTTATTCTACCAAGCCGGATCGGAGATCCGCTCCGGCGTGGCAAGGGGTGAGCGCATAGGTACACCTCGCGCGCCGTCCGGCCGCGATGATGCGGAAGGACTCGCGCAGGTTTTCCGCCACTGCCTCAAAGGTCACAAGGTTCAGTATCGCGCAGTTGGGCGGCGGGGCAGGGGCGGCGTGGACACCAAGCCATTCTGCCGCTGTACCCTCCTGCTGGGCCGGGTGTATACTCCGTGACAGAGCGCCACAGGAGGACTTATGAGCAAGCGGGAGTTCCGAACCGCTGAGAGCTACAAGGCCGAACATAAAACGCGGAAGATGATTGTCCCCTTCCTTTCGAGTAGGGGGTTTCGCAACGTGCGCGATGACCGCAAGGCCATCGGAAAGAGCGAATCCCAAACAGTCCACGCCACCACCCCAGGCGGGCAACCGATTGCCATGCGCGTCAAGCTATGTTGGCGCCGCACGCAGAAAAAGAATACGCATTCCGCGGTGCAGCTCTTGGCCAAGATTAGGGACCCTGGCGATTGGGAAGGCTCGTTGCAGCGGCTCGTAGACGGCGCGAGACGCGAGGGCGCCACGCACTTCCTATTCGTCCAGCGAGAAGGCGAGAGGGTCGCCCTTGCTGCACAGGTGCCCCTCTCAGATCTCGTGGCGATCTGGAGCGATCAGCGGCGCATCAGCGAGTCCCTGCTCGCGGAAGGCAAGCTCGGTCGAAGAAAGAAGAATCATGCGACGAACGGCTCGAGCCCTACACTCTGGTTGAGGGACGATGCGGCTCCCACGGTCGCAGGCGCCCTCTGGGGACATGCTGGTGTTCGAAACCTCGTCGTTGACCGAATCGACGAAACAGAAGAGGCGTTAGACGACACGTTCGACGACATGCCCGGCATCGATTACTCGCTGCTTGGAAGCGATGGGGCATCGAAGGCCGCTGCCACAAGGTCGCACGTCAAGCGCGACCAGCGCGTCCGCGGCGTTGTCTTGCGCAGAGCCGCGGGGAAGTGCGAGCGCGAGGGGTGCGGGTCAGCACGGGACTATCCTGGTTTCCTTGACGTACATCACATCCTTGGGGCCGAGAAAAGCGACCGCGTTTGGAATTGCGTCGCGGTCTGCCCCAACTGCCACCGAGAGGCACATACAGCACCGAGCCGCGACCAAATCAACCAAGCGCTGCTGGATTTGGCGATGAGGTCCAAAGAGTCGGGGCGAAGCGCGGTCCCTGGCTAACCATGGTCCGGAACCGGAGCGCCGGGGGCAGGCCACGAAGCCCGATGGGGCGTCGTTCAGAGACCGCGGTGGGACGTGGGGCGGCGGGTGCGGTGCTTCTGGATGATTCCTGCCAGAGCGCGCAGGGCCTCGTTCGCCTCTGCTGGGCTCGGGAACGCGGCGGCCACGTCGGGCTCCAGCACGATTACAGCGCTTCCGGCGGCGTATCGCGATGCGTACTTGTTGCGCGCGGCGCGACTGAAGTCATACTCCGGAAGAATCTCGTCGGCGTCAGCCTGTTTGGTGATTCGGCCTTTATTGAGTGATCTCTTCATAGTTCCTTCGCTCACGGCCGGTTGCCCGCCGCGCGCTGATAATACGAATCGCGCCGCCATGATCAACGTACATGACCGCAAGCAAGCTCCGGTCCTGCGAAAGGCCCAGCAGCGCGAAACGCTCCTCCCCAGTGGAATGACGCGGATCAGCCAGGATACCGCCTAATGGATCGCCGAACACTGTCGCTGCCTCCTCGAACGAGACTTTGTGTTTGACGAGATTCGCCGCGGCTTTCTGCGGGTCCCACTCGAACTTCAACGCCAACTTTCATTATACTGGTGGCGCTCAAGGCCCCGCGCCAATCACCCTCGCAGCAGATCCGCCAGCGCTTCGTTCAGTTCCCGGTGCTGGAACTCGAATCCGGCGGCTTCGGCGGCGGCTGGTGCGACGCGCTGGCTGGCCAGCAGCAGGTCGGCCATTTCGCCGAACAGCATCCGCAGCGCCAGTTTCGGTACGGGAAGAAACGCCGGCCGATGGAGCGCGCTGGCCAGAGCGCGCGTGAAATCGGCGTTGGTCACCGCGCCGGGCGCAACGCCGTTCAGCACCGGCGGCGCCGGGCGCTCCAACGCGAAGCGGAACATTTCCGCCAGGTCGCTCGCATGAATCCAGGACATCCATTGCCGGCCGCCGCCGAGAGGACCGCCCAGCCCGGCGCGAAATGGGGCCAGCATCGGCTTCTGCGCACCGCCGCGCGTGTCGAGCACCAGCCCGATACGAACACGCGTGACCCGCACGCCCACAGCTTCGGCGTTCACCGCTTCCCGCTCCCAGGCGGCGCAGACGTCCGCCAGAAAGCCCGCGCCGGGACCGGCATCCTCGTTGAGCGCCTCATCGCCGCGCGAGCCATAGTAGCCAATCGCCGACGCGCACACCAGCGCCGGCGGCCGCGGCGAGCAGTTCTCGAGCGCCGACACCAGGTGGCGCGTGCCGATCACCCGGCTGTCGTAAATGCGCTGTTTGGCCGCGGCGGTCCAGCGTTGCGCCACCGGTTCTCCGGCCAGGTGCAAGACGGCGTCCGCATCGCGCAAAGCGGCCTCCGGCGCCAGGCCGAGGAGCGGATCCCACACGGAGAGTTCGACGCCCGCCGGCAGATTCGTGCCCGCGTGACGGCTCAGCACGCGCAACCGATGGCCGCGCGCCGCCAGCAGCTTCATGAGCCGCCGCCCGATGAAACCGGAAGCCCCTGTAATCGCGATCTTCATCGCACCAGATTCCAGTGTAGTGCGCGCCCGTTCCGCCAGCCCATACCATCTGACTCCAGGGCGAGAAGCTACCGGATCTGAAGAGCGTTGACCTTCCCAGGTTTCGTCTGCCTGACCAAATCGCGGATCTCCGCAAACTGTGGCCGGTAAGCTGCGAGATGGTTGAACTGCGTGATCAGGACAACAATCCCAATAGGGTGCTTTCCGGTCTGGTTCTGAAACTGGAGATTCTGGTCCAAAGTCACCAGGACGTCAAAAAGCGGGGTCGCTTCGCTCATCAGTGCGCCGTTTTTGAGCCCCCGCCATCCCACCTCCGCGATGCTCTTCCTCGTCGCCAGGAAAGGCCAATCGAAGGCGCGGGTTCACGCACTCGTCAAGGAGGATGCGCATTCCTTCATCTGCTCACCGGCCAACTCCAGAAAGCGCAGAGCCTGGCCTCGTTCCAAGGACGGCACAGTCTCCAGAAACTCGTCCAGCGAGAAACCCGCCGTCACGTGGTCGATCAGCATCTGCACTGGTATCCGGGTTCCTCGGAAACAGGGTGCTCCCGAGAGTCGATCGGAGTCGACCCACACGACTTCCTCCAATCGGCGAAGGAGTTCCGGTCTCATACATTCACGTTACCGCAAAGTGGCGCCACACTCCAAGCCGCGAGGCACGGCGATCCCGTCGTTCCGCCCCTTACACCACCGGCACCACGAACGGTTTGCGGTAGTCGCGTGTGAACAGTTGGTTGGCTTCGGCGTCGCCGGTCACCGAGTAGCTGGCGGCGTCGAAGTGGAGGGTGCGGCCCACGCGATAGGAAATGTTGGCCAGGTGCACCAGCGTGGTCGAAATCGCGCCCTCCTCGACTTCCGAGTGCAGGGTTTCCCGCTTGCGCGTGCGCACCGCGTCCAACCAGTTGGCGTAATGGTCGCCGCCCTCGCGGCGCGCCGGACCGGGCGCCTGCTCCCGCCCCAGCCAGCTCTTGTAGGAAACGTAGCTATCCACCGCCAGGTAGCCCTTGGAGCCGTAGAATAGGTTGCCGATCCCGTTGTGGCCGCGGTCTTCGATGCCGGCTTCGCCGTTGGTCATCCAGTGCCGCACTTCAAACTCCATCATTCGCGGCTTGCCGTTCACCTCGAACTCGTAAGCGCAGTTCAACACGTTGGGCGTTTCCTGGTCGTCGTCGAACATGAAGTGGCCGCCCACCGCGGTCACCTTCACCGGATAGCGAACGCCCAGTCCCCAGCGCGCCATATCGAGCTCGTGAATGCCCTGGTTGCCCAGGTCGCCGTCGCCGGTGTCCCAGAAATAATGCCAGTTGTAGTGAAATCGGTTGCGGGTGAATTCGCGCTTCGGCGCGGGGCCGGTCCACAGGTCGTAATCCACTCCCTCGGGCACCGGCGAAACGGGTGTGCGGCCAATCGTGTCGCGCCATTTGAAGCACAGCCCGCGCGCCAGGTAGAGGTCGCCGATCAACCCGTCGTTCATCTTCTGGACGGCTTCCTGAACCGCCACCGAAGAGCGGATCTGGCTGCCGTGCTGCACGATGCGGTTGTACCGGCGCGCCGCGGCCACAATCTGCCTGGCCTCGAACATATTGTGCGAGCACGGCTTTTCCACGTAGACATCCTTGCCCGCCTGGCACGCCCACACCGTCACCAGCGTGTGCCAGTGGTTCGGCGTCGCGATGGTGATGGCGTCGATGGATTTGTCTTCGAGCAGCTTGCGGACGTCGCGGTAGTTCCGGGGCGCCTTCTGGTCGGCCGCGGCAATCTGCTTCTGCCCCTTGTCGAGGTGCGAATCGTCCGGATCGCACAAGGCGACGATCTCGACGTTCGGCTCCTTGATGAGGCCCGCAATGTGATCTCTGGCGCGGCCGCCGACTCCCACCACCGCGACTCGCACGGCGTCGCTCGGGGCGCCGAACACGCTCGAACTGGCGCCGAGGGCGGCAGCCGAACTGATGAGAAAGTTTCTTCGATCCATGGATGCTCCTTGGCTCCCGAATTGGCTGGACAGACAGTTTGCCGAATGCGGCAACTACCGATCAAACTATCACGTTGCGGCTCTCCCCGGCGATGAAGGCGGCCAGGTTGCGTACGGTTTCCTCCATCAGCCGGGCGCGGGCGGCGCGGGTGGCCCAGGCGATATGGGGCGTCACCAGGCAGTTGCGCGCGGTGAGCAGCGGGTTGTCCGCCGCGGGCGGTTCTTCCGAGACGACGTCGAGCGCCGCTCCCGCCAGGCGCCCTGCATTCAGCGCATCGGCCAGGTCCCGATCCACCACCAGCGGTCCGCGCGAGGTGTTGACGAGGAACGCCGACGGCTTCATGCGCTGGAGGGCGCGCGCGTCGATCATACCCCGCGTTTCGGCGGCCAGCGGCGCGTGCAGGCTCACTACGTCGGCCTCCGCCAGCAACTCGTCGATCTCCATCCAGCGGAAATCTGCGTAGCCCGGGGTATCGCTGCGATTGGTGTCGGTGGCGGCGACCCGCATTCCCATGGCGTCGGCGATTTTCCCAACCGCTCGCCCGATGCGGCCGAAGCCCACAATCCCCATTGTCAGGCCGGCCAGCTCGACCAGCGGCGCTTTGGTGAAGCACCAGTCCGCCGAGCGCGTCCACTCGCCGGCCCGCACCGCACCGGCATGCAGACCCACGTTGTGGCACAGCTCCAGCAACAGGGCGAAGACGAATTGCGCCACCGAGCGAGTGCCGTAACTGGGGATGTTGGTCACCGCGATCCCCTGCCGCCACGCCGCCTCCACGTCCACGATGTTGTAACCGGTGGCCAGCACTCCGATGTAGCGCAGCTCCGGCAGTTGCCGCAGCACTTCCGCCGGCAGCGGCGTTTTATTGGTGAACGCGATTCGGGCGCCCGCCGCGCGCTCGACCACCTCGCCGGCCAGGGTCCGGTCGAACACCAGCGTGTCTCCGAACGCACGCACCCCGTCCCAGCTCAGATCGCCCGGGTTCAAACAATAGCCATCCAGAACCACGATCTTCATTGGCGCCCTCCCTGGCGGCTACTCGTTGCGGGCCTTCGGGATCGGCGGCTCGCCTATTTCGGCCAGCAAGTCGTTTACCTCTTTCCTGGGAAGCCGAACGCCACGGCGAAACAGCGCAACCAGGCGATCCCGGGTTATGCCGGAGGAGGCGAGTTCCAATTCCTGCAACCGCCGGAGCACCCACAGGACTCCATGAAAATCGCGGCCGTGGCGCGCCGCCAGGCTCCGGCCCCAACGGTCGTCGACAATGACCATGGCGCCGACTTGTGCAGCTTGGGCTACGGCTTCCGCCTCACCGCGATCTCGAACGCCCAGCTTTCCGCGCTCGATCAAAAGGACGTCGACGGCTCCCTTATCGTAGTCATCGCAGCCTTCGACAAAGCTATAGTCACGGAAGATCGCCCGAATGCGGTCCTTGGTCTTTCGCCGCCTGAACAGCTCCGTTCGAACCGCCTTGGGGAGCAGAACTCGCGAAAAGAGCCAACTGAGCTGGGACACCAAACCGAGATGGTCAAGAGCGACGACGCTGGATGTATGTATCGTGCAAATTGGCCGTCGCATTTGGCGCTGCGTTATTCCTGGGGGGCAATCGCGGCGACGGCCAACAGGCCGAGTGCGAGTGTACCGAAGGCAAGGAGCGCTTCTTTCGTTGGCTTGGCTTTGACGGCTTTGAGCTGTCGCACGATTTCCGACTCCGCCCGCTCGGGATGCGATGGATCGATCTGCACCACATTCCAGCCGAGGTTCCGGAACAGCTCGGCGTGACCCGGATTGGTCATCACGATCATGGGCTTGCCGGCCTTGTGCGCCTCGTCCAGTTCGAGACGGCAGGTATCCGTGAAAGCATTGCCGATCACTCCGAGAACAATCTCGGAGTCCCTGATCTCCCGCTCGGATTCCGGGTCGAGAGGCTGGGGCCGACGGAAGCCCACAGGCGCAATCGGTGGCCCGTATCGTTGCTGACGAGTGTGCGCCGGTGGCACATATACGGTGAATCCATTGACCGCGCCAAGAGCCTGCAGCCGCAAGGCGTTCACCTGATCACCGGCATACCCGTAGGAGACGAATACTTTCATGAGCCGCTCCCTTCTTCGATTGTAGCGTTGTCAGCGGAACTCTGCCCTATCCCGCTACCGCCGCTTCTTTCGGCAGCGCGGCTTCTTCGGCGGGCAGCGTGAAAAAGAAGGTCGAGCCTTCCTGCACGCGGCTTTCGACGCGCACCGTGCCGTTGTGCGCGCCCACCAGGTGCTTCACGATGGAGAGCCCCAGCCCGGTGCCGCCCAGTTCCCGTGAGCGGGCCTTGTCCACGCGATAAAACCGTTCGAACAGGCGCGGCAGATCCTCGGCCGGAATGCCGGCCCCGCTGTCGCGCACGAAGACCTCCACGAAACGGCCGGCGGGGCGCGCGCCCCCCACGATGGATCCGCCGGCCGGCGTGTACTTGATGGCGTTGTCGAGCAGGTTGCTCAGAATCTGCGAAACCGCCTCGCCGTCGCACCAGACCTCGGGTGTGGCGGCGTCCATTTCAGTCGCGAGACGAATCGACCTTTTGGCGGCGATGGGGCGCACCAGGTCCATCGCCTCTTCGATCAGTCCGCCAACGGCGTGCGGTTCGAACTCCAGGCTCTGCCGCTTCTGTTCGATGCGCGAGAGCGTGAGCAAATCCTCGGTGAGGCGCGCCAGCCGCTCGGCGTTGTGGCGAATGATGCCGAGAAAGCGCATGTTGTATTGCGGATCGCCGAGCGCGCCGTCGAGCAGGGTTTCCGTGTAGCCCTGGATCGAAGCCAGCGGTGTGCGCAGCTCATGTGAGACGTTGATGACGAAATCCTTGCGGATGCGCTCCAGCCGCTCCAGCTCGCTGTGCTCGAGTTGCAACTGCTCCACCGTCCGCTGCAGGTTGGCGGCGGTGTCGTTGAGGGTGCGCGCCAGTTGGCCGAACTCGTTGCCGCCGGCGACGGGAAGGCGCGCGCGGAAGTTGCCGCCGGCCAGTTCGCCGGCGTGCGCCATGATGGTGGCGAAATGGCGCGAGATCCACCGCGCCAGCAGAGCCGCCACCAGGATGGCCGGCAGAAACGCCAGCGCCGTGCTGATCAGGATCTTGGCGCGAATCTGCGCCACCTGGGTCTCCACCTGGGCATAGGGAACCGCCAGCCGCACCACGCCGCCGCGGCAGGGCGTCGCTACGTACAGAAAAGGAATCCCCAGCGTCCCGCTGCGCCGGACGCTCCAACCGGTCCCGCCCGCCAGCGCTTGCCGGATCTCCGGCCGCGTGGCGTGATTCTCCATTTGGGCGGCGTCGGCATCGGAATCCACCGTTACGCGGCCATCGCTCCGCACCAGCGTCAAACGCCCGCCGGCGGCCGCGGCCATGGCGCGCGCGGCGGGCTGGCCGACGGCGCCGATGTCGTCCACCGAAAGCGCCAGCATGCGCGTTTTGTCGGTGGCTTGCCGCACCAGGCTGTCGATGTAGACCTGCTTGGCGACGCGCGTGGTGAAGTAGTCCACCGTCAGCAGCGCCAGCAGCAACAGGCCCAGCACGCAGGCAATCAGCTTGAGGAAAATCCTGCCGGTCAAGCGGTGTCCTCGAAACGATAGCCGAAGCCGCGCACCGTGGTCAGATAGCGGGGGCTCTCCGGCTGCCCTTCAATCTGCTCGCGCAGGCGCCGCACGTGCACGTCGACGGTGCGCGGCGTCACGTAGTGCTGAGCGCCCCACACCGCGTCCAGCAGTTGATCGCGGCTGTAGGCGCGGCCGGGGTGGGTGAGAAAAAACTCCAGCAGGTTGAATTCGGTCGACGTCAGCGTCAACTCCCGTTCGCCCACGTACACGCGCCGGCCGGTGCGATCCAGCCGGAAAGGACCGATGCCGGTCACCGCCGGCTCGGCGTCCATTTGTTCGCGGCGCAGATGCGCTTTCACCCGCGCCACCAGCTCGCGCGGGCTGAACGGCTTAGTCATGTAATCGTCGCCGCCGATTTCCAGGCCGAGCACGCGGTCCACCTCGTCGCCGCGCGCGGTGAGAAACAAAACCGGCGTGCGCGCCAGATCCTGCGACTGGCGAATCTGCCGGCACAACTGGAATCCGTCGACATCCGGCAGCATCACGTCCAGCACAATCAGATCCGGCTTGGCGCGCTCCAACTCCTCCAGCGTCCCCTTGTCTCCGCGCAGGATCTGGGTCTGGTAGCCATGCCGGGCCAGGTTGTAATCGATCAGGGAAGCGAGCTCGGCTTCGTCTTCCACGATCGCAATTCGCTTCGGCATCGAGGATGCAGGGTCTTCCCGCTTATTGTAACGTCGCGCGGGCCGCGGCGCGCCGCCGTTCGGCCAGCCGGAGCAATAAGCCCATCGCCAGCGCCAGCCCCAGTGCCACGCCCGTCAGCGTCCACGCGTTGTGCCGCAAATAGTCCTGCGCGCCCAGGCCCAGCCGGATTCCCAGGTACGCTTCGCCGAAATAGCGGATCACTCGCGCCACCAGAATCACTGCTACGAACTGCGCCAGCGGCGTGCGCAGCACACCCGCCGAAATCACGAAGACCTTCAGCGGAAGCGGTATCGGCAACAGCGCCGGAATGAACACCGTCACCAGGCCGTAACGGTCGAACCAGTCGCGGAACTTGCCCGGCTTACCCGGCACGGGCGCCTTGAGGAAGCGGCGCACGCCATGACGCGCCAGCAGAAACAGCGTGACGTTCCCGCCCAGCGAACCCAGCACGGCCATGGCGGCGGTGAAGTAGGCGCGGTCGGGAGACTTGTAGGCCACGAACATCAGCAGAATGTCCATCGCTGCCGGAATCGGCACGCCCGAGGAATCGAGCACCGCCAGGAGGAACACCCCCGGCGGGCCGAACCGGATCAGTGCTTCGGTAAGAGTGTGCAGCAATAGATAACCCCTGACCGCCTGCTACGCCGCGCCTGTTTTCTCACCATCCCGCGCCGGCATTCGCGCCGCCCCGCCGCCTACAGCATGTCGGCGAACGAGCGGCGCAATTTGTAGAAGCACGCGTGGCCCACCACCAACGCCGCCAGCGCCACCACCGTCAGCTTCCACAACGGGCCGAATTCCGGGGCGCGGTTTTCCAGAAAGATCGCGCGATAGCCACGCACCAGAACGTAGAGCGGGTTCTTCGTGAGCAACGCCGCCGCGCCCTTCGGCAGAGACCCCTCAGGGTAACAGATCGGCGTAACGAAAAACCAGATGGTGAGCAGGAAGCCGATGATCTGCCCCAGGTCGCGCACGAACGCGCCCAGCGCCGCCAGCAGCCAGCTCAGTCCCAGCGTCAGCATGATCTGCGGCACCAGCAGCGCGGGCAGCCACAGTACGGTCACGGGCACGCTGTGCCGCAGCGCCAGCAGAAACCCGCAGTACAGCACCACCGCGAAGAATTCGCTCACCAGGCCCGCGCCAACCAGGTTGACGGGCAGCGTCTCCACCGCGAAGACCAGCTTCTTGACGAAATTGCGGTGCTCCAGCAGGATCGTGGGCGCGCGGGCGGCGGCCTCGCTGATCGCCAACCACGGCAGCATGCCGCCCAGGAAGTAGAGCACGAATCCGGCGCGGCCGGGGATGCCGGGGAAGCGCGACTGGAGCACAACGCCGAAGACGAAATAGTAGGTGAGCATCAGCAGCAGCGGGTTGATCGCGGTCCAGAAGGATCCGCCGAACGAGCCGCGGTAGCGCCCCAACACGTCGCGCCGCACCATCACCCGAATCAGTCCGCGATTGCGCCACAGGGTCCGGAACGGATAGACGAAAGCCCGGCCGACCGCGCGCACGCTTCGTGCGCGGCTGAGCGCCGCCTGGGTGGTCACCTGGACGCGGGCCACGCGGGTCACGCCGTCGCGTACCACGGCCTCCACCAGCAGGAACGGCCAGCCCTGTTCGTAGAACCAGCAGACGTGCTCGCGCATCGGCGAAATCAGCGCCTGGAAGCGTCCATCGTCCGCCGGCAGCGCCACCTCCAGGGCGACCCGCGCGCTCTCGCCGGGCGCCACCTCGCGCTCGGTGGCCACCCGCGCGCCGTCCACGATCAGGGTTCCGGTGTCGGCGTCGAACAGGTGAACCCCGATGAAAAACCCTTCCGCGGCACGCCAGGTTTCGTCCGACTGGTTGCGGATTTCGAACTCCGCCCGCAGCGTGCCGGCTCCGGCCGAGAATTCCACTCGGCGGTTCAGATACGCCGCGTTCATGCGTACAGCCAACCCGGGTAGCGCTCCCGCACCGCGCCGGTCTTGCGGCCCACCGCGTAAATGCCGTTGCCGCGCAGCGCCGTCTCCAGCTTGTAGCGTTCCAGCAGATGCACCACCCACCAGAATTCGGGATGTGGGTAGTCGCGAAACTCGCCGGTCTCGAGCCGCTCCACCTCCAACCCGGAGTTCACCAGCAACTGGTGAATCTCGCGCGGGGTGTATTCGCGATTGTGCCGCGCGTTGCCTTCGCCGGTGTCGTCCGGCCGCAGATAGGCGGGGAAAAACCCGGGATGGTAACCCTGTAAAATCGCCGCCAGAGCGCGCAGCCCGGAGATGTTTGGCGTGGTCAGCACCAGGTGCCCGCCCGGTTTGAGGATGCGGTTCACTTCGCTCATCAGGTGCATCGGGTCGGCGAACAGGTGCTCGATCAGCTCGCAGCACAGCACCGTGGCAAAGTGCTCGTCCGGGTATGGGAAGGCGTCCTTTTCGGCATCGAAATGATCCACCTCGCAGGTGAAGATCTCGCCCGAGGTCGAAACCACCACCGGATGGTCAACCTTGCCGAGTTTGCCAAAATAGCAGCCGCGGACTTTGCCGTAGCCCAGCTTCTCGTGCAGGGCGGGCGTCATTTGCATGTAGGAGCCCATCTCGAGAACGCGATCTTCCGGGCCGCCCGGCGGAACCATGGCGAGAGTTTTTTCGAAGCGCGTTCGGTGCGCTTCCACGTAGGCCGCCGATTGCTCGTCCTGGGTCCACCCGCGCAAGTAGGGCGTCGGCTCTTCGGCGGCTGGCTCCGCCGATGGTTGCCCCGTGTTGGCCAGATCTTCCATCGTCTTTTTAACTCGGATACTTCTCGGCATCGCGCTATACCGGCAGCTCGACGGGCTGCTTCGCCGCCAGCCCGGTGGAGCGAGCGGATTCCTCCGCCTGGCAGTCCACGCCTTCCGCCACCGCTTGCAGGAACCGCGCGTACTGCTTGGCCACCGTCAGCCAATTGCATTGCTGCGCGACGTAATCGCGCGCGCGCGCTCCCAGCGCCTGCGCCACGTCCGGGCGCGAGGCCAGCAGGTCGAGGTATTCGAAAATGGTGTCTTCCTCGCCCACGCCCACCGGCACTTTGAGGCACACATCCTCGGGGAACTCGCTAAAGCTGCCGACCTCGGAAACCAGCGTCGGCTTACCCAGCCCCAACGCCCGCAGCAGCGTGCCCGAGCTTTCTCCCACCGTCGGGTAGCGCAGGTTGAGGACGATGTCGCAAGCCGAAAGGTAGCCGGTGAAATCGTCGATCGGCGCGAAGCCCAGCAGCCGCACGTTGGCCGAGAGTCCCAGCGCGCGAATCATCCCCGCCAGCGGAAGATCGGGATGCGCCTCGCCCACCAGAATCATCTTCGCCTCCGGCACCAGGCGCAACAGGCGGCGAAATGCGCGGAGCGATTCGGCAATCCGCTTGTACGGCTTCATAAAACCGAATATGCCGATCAGCAGCGCGCTCTCGTCCAGGCCCAGCCGCTGGCGAAACCCGTTGCGGGCGCCCGGCGGAATCCACGCGCCGTGCGGAATCACCGCCAGCGGTCCGGCAAACCCGCCGGCGCGGATTTCGGATTCCATGAACCGGCTGTGCACGATCACACCGCGCGCGCTTTCGAGCAGCCGCCGCGTCATCGGCAGGCCTTCGTAATCCGGGCCCACCTCGAGCCTGCGCACGCGTTCGGCGAACTCGCGCGCCCGCGCGCCGCCCGCATATTCGCACTCGCGCACGTACCCGTCCCAATCGTCGCGCCGGATGGTTATCTCGGTCATCAGGTAGTGCAGGTTGGCCTCGTGCATCACCACCACGCCGGGATGCCGCAGCGCGGCGTCGTACACGAAGCCGTGGAAGGGATTGTTGCCCATCTGGTATAGGGCTACATCGAAACGCGCCGCATCGAACGGCTGCGAGGCCTGCGAAAAGACCTCGACCTCGGCCAGATAGCGGAACGGCTCGAGCAGCGCTTCGGAATAATCGGCGATCCCGCTGCGCGCCGGCGGCAGGGGTGAGAAGAATGCCACGCGCATGGTCAGTGCACCAGGTCCAGGGAGAAGACTCCCGCCGGGAGAGGAATGCGAATGCTCAGCGGCGTGCGCGCGGCATCGCGCGCGAAGAACATGTCGCAGCGAAAATCAGCCTTCGGTCCCTTCACCGTCGCATGGATGCCGTCGGCCGTGACGGACTTTCCGCCCGAGGGAATCTCCTCCGGGCCGATGTACTCGAAACTCACCGAATAGGCCTTACCGAAAAAGACCTGCTGCGGAGCGGCCACGCGGCCTTGCCCCAACTCGACGCGCGCGTAATAGACGAACGCCACCGCGTCTCGAGCGCAGGCGGGGATGCCGAAATCGGTCTTGCCGCCGCCGGCTGGAAACAACGTCATGCGGGTCGCGCTGCCCGCTTTCTGATCGAAGCCGGTCTTATCGTCGGTCCGCTTGCCGGCGTGCGTCAGGCCGCGCTCGAATTCCTGCGAGCACAGCCCCCGATCAACGGCCGAATGCAGTTCGTCGGCCACCGCAAAACCGGGCACTCCGGCTTTCAAGGTCGCATCCAGGTTCCAGCCCGCCGCGGAGCGGTGCGCGGTTAACCGGGCCTCGCCCAGGCTGGGGCCGCCCTGAAAGGTCAGGTTGTACCGCAGCGATTCGTCGGTGAAGGGAAAGCCCGATTGGGCGGAGGCGGCCAGCAGCGGGAACGACGCTACGGCCGCGAATCGAAGTAATCTCATAAGTAAGTAAGACGCCGCTCCCCGAGAGGGTGTGCAGAACTCATTCCGAGCCACAAATTAGCACCCACGAACGCCGATAAGATTCCTTTTTCTCTGTCTGCGTTCATCGGTGTGTGTCGGTGGCTATTATTATTTTAAGGCTGTCTGGAAGAAGCCGGTTCATCGGTGCGCCAGGCTGCGGGAGGCCGCCAACGTGGCGGGCTGGCTTTGATGGGCCACCTCGCGGAACACGTCCAAAATGGCGTTCGCCGTTTTCTGCCAACTGAAGTGAGCGGCGCGCTGCAGCCCCAACCGCTCCATGCGCGCCCGCAATTCCGCGTCTAGCAGCAGGTCCCGGAGCGCGCGCACCATCTCGTCGGTGCGGTACGGATCGAAGAAAATCGCGGCGCCGTCCACCACCTCCGGCAGCGCGCTGGCGTTCGAACAGGCTACCGCGCGGCCGCATGCCATGGCTTCCAGCGCGGGCAGTCCGAACCCTTCGTAGAACGAGGGAAACACGAACAGGTCGCAGGCGTTATAGAGCTGGAGCAGGTCGGCATCCGACACAAAGCCCGGCAGGCGGATGCGATCGGCCACGCCCGATTCGCGCGCCGCGGCTTGCACGTGATCGGCAAACCAGGTGGGCTTGCCGGCCAGCACCAGGTCGTGGCGAAGCTGCGGGTAGGCCCGCACCAACTCGGCGAACGCCCGGATCAGGCCGATCTGGTTCTTGCGCGGTTGCAGGTCGCCCACCGAAAGCAGGAACGGCCGGTCGAGGGAAAAATGCTCGCGAACCGCGGCCTGGGCCGCCTGGCGCGACACGGGGCGGAATTCCGCGCCGGCGGCATTGTGCGCCACCACCACTTTGTCCTCGTCCAGGTGGCCGTAGACGCGCAGGATGGCGCGCCGCGAAAACTCGCTCACCGTCAGCACCCGCGCCGCCCGGTCCACCGTCCGCCGCACCGTCCAACGCAATTGCCGAGCCCGCCCTTTGGCGAAATACTCGGGGTGCTCCAGAAAGCTCACGTCGTGGACGCTCACCACCACCGGCACCGAACACAACACGGGAGCTGTGTACTGCACGTGCAGCAGATCCGGCCGGTCGCGCCGCAGCTTCAGGCTCAGCTCGACTCCCAAACGCAAGAACGGGTTGGTGGAGATGGAAATGGTCCGGATGCCGGCGGGCAAGCAACCGCAAGCCTCTGGGGAAGACACATAGGCCAGCAGTTCGCATTCGCGGTCCTTAGCGGCGGCGAATCCGTTCAAAAGGCTTCGAACGTAGACCTCATTGCCTGTGAGGCGCCGGCCGATAGCATGTGCATCAACGGCAATCCGCATTAACCGTACCAGTATAACGGAGCATTGTGTCACGCGGCTGTGTCAAAAGTCCAGACTTGCCCAAACTGAGACCCACGTAAACTCCTTCTCCAGCAATGACCTGCCGGAATTTCCAACGGCTATACGAAGATCCTTGCACGCCAACAGCCGCGAAACCGCATCGGCGAACTCGGCGGCGGTGTCCGCCAGCAGCAAATGCTCGCCGTCCCGCGCCGGAAGGCCCTCGGCGCCGATGGACGTGGAAACCACCGGCAAGGCTGCGGCCCAAGCCTCCAGAATCTTGAACCGCGTGCCGCTGCCGGCGAGCAAGGGGACCACCGCAACCTGCGCCCGCGCCAGTTCCGCGACCGCATCCTCCACCGGTCCACTTAACTCTATACGCGGGTCGCCCGTTACAAGTTTCTCCACCGATTCCGGAGCCTTGCCCACCAGCCGCCACACCAGGTGCGGCCAGCGCTCCCGCAGAACGGGCCAGACCTCGCGCGCGAAGAAACGCACGGCGGACAAATTGGGATGGTACTCCAGGTTGCCGGAGAAGACAATCGCCTGCTCCTCTTTCTTGGGCGGCCGGGGCGTCCAGGGAATCGCGTTCGGGTAGACCCGCACCCGCGCGCGTGGCGCCACGGCTTCGACGGAGCCGGCGTCGGAAGCAGAGGGCGCCAGCACCTCATCGAACCGCGGCAGCCACTCGGCCTCGAATTGGGCCGAAGCCTCGCCAAAGATGCGGTGCGCCAGCCCCACCGCGCCGCCCTCCACCTGGGCGCAGCGAGCGTGCAGCACGGATTCCACGTTGTGCAGGTCGAGCACCGTGCGGCGGCAGGCGCCGGCGATCTGGTCGAGGTAGGGCGCACACCAGGAGTGTTCGATGATGCCGATTTCATAGCTGCACCCGGCCACCCCGCGCTCCATTTGGGCGTCGAAGCCGGCAAACCGGTCCACCAGCGGCGGCACGCCGCGGGCCAACCGGACGGCGTTGCGTACAACGCGGGCGGTCCGGCCGCGGTGGCTGGCGGGGAGCGGGATGGCGGTCACCCGGCGCACCAGCCCGGCGGGCAGCAGCGCGGCCGGCTCGGGCGCTCCCGGCTGCCGGAAAACGATCAGGTCGAGCGTATAGTGCCGCCCCAGGTACTCGACCAGGGACGCCGTGCGCAGGGAGCCGCCGCCCGAGAGCGGATAGGGAGCTTCCGGCGCCAACAGCAAGGCCGCTGCTCGATCATCATGTGTCAAAGCGTCTTCGGGCCTCTTGATAGACTGCGTAAGTTTGCCTTGCAGTGCCTCGCCAGGAGAATTCGGCGGCGCGGGCGCGGGCCCGGGCGCTCCATTCGGCCCTCCAGGCGGGACGCTCCAGCGCCTCGCTCATGGCCTGCGCCAATTCGCGCGCATTTTCCGCATACACCGCCGCGTCACCGGCCGTCTCGCGCAGGGCCGGGGAGACGATCACGCAGGCTCCGCACTGCATCGCCTCCACCACCGGCAAGCCGAAGCCTTCATAGAGCGACGGGTAGACGAAGGCGGTGGCGCCCGAGTACAGGCCCGGCAGGCGCTCGTCGGGCACCTCTCCCAACAGCCGCAATCCCGGTTCCTCGGGAATCGCCGGCGCATCCGCGCGCCGCCGCCCGGCAACCAACAACTCGACCGCCGGGTGACGCCTGCGCACTTCGCGCCACGCTTCCACCAGCAGCGGCAGATTCTTGCGCGGTTCGATGGTTCCGACGAACAGGAAATAGGGCGATTCCGGCCGCGCCTCGACGGGCGTGAACCACTCGGCGGCGGCTTCCGGTACCGCCACCACGCGGTCCGGGCTGAGCTGAAACCGCGCGATCACCTCCTGGCGCACGTGTTCGCCCGGCGTGATCACCATGGTGGCCAGGCCCATCTTCAACAGCAGCGGCGTTCGCCGCATCACGCGGCCCGCGCCATCGTGCCAGGCCGGGTCGAGCCAAGGCGAAAGGTCGTGCAGCGTCATCACGCTGGGCCGGCGCGCCAGGTAGGGAACCGCGAAGTCCGGCCCGTGTACGACGTCGGCGCCGATGCGATTCAGTTCCCGCGCCATGCCCCACAGCCACCAGCGCCTCTCGACCGCGTTGCGCGGAGCCGCGCCGCGCTTCAAGTTCGCCGGAGCGCCGGCGGGCATCGAAAACGGCTGGTCCGAGATCAGAAAGAATTCGTCGTCCGGGTGCCAACGCGCCAGCGCCAGGCTGAGCTGGCCGGTGTAACGCGACAGACCTCCGCTCGAAAGTCTCAAGCTCGCCGCTTCAATGGCTACCCGCATGAGAATCAAGCCGTCCGCGCACAGGTGGGACCGACCATCGCCCTTCGTGGTCTGTCATCGCTCGACGAAGCGCCACACATTGACAGACGACAAAAACCGATCGTCTGTCCCACCTTTGCCACACGGCCTACACCCGGTTCGCGTAGTTGCGCTCGTAGTAGTTCCGATACTCTCCGCTGCGCACGCGGGCGACCCACTCGCCGTTGGCGCGATACCACTCGATGGTGCGCGCGAGGCCGGTTTCAAAATCCACCCGCGGCCGCCAGCCGGTTTCGCGCAGGATCTTTTCGCTCGAAAGCGCATAGCGCCGATCGTGTCCCGGCCGGTCCTTCACGTATTGAATCAGGCTCTCCGGCTTCCCGGCCAGCTTGAGCAGCTTGCGGATCACTTCCAGATTGGGCAGCGAGCGGTTGCCGCCGATGTTGTAGACCTCGCCCGCGCGTCCTTTGTCGAGCACCGCCAGAATGCCGCGGCAATGATCGTCCACATACAGCCAATCGCGAATCTGCATGCCGTCGCCGTACACCGGCAGCGGGCGGTCTTCGAGCGCGTTCGAGATCATCAGCGGAATCAGTTTTTCGGGGAACTGGTAGGGACCGTAATTGTTGGAGGCGCGCGTCACCACCACCGGCAGCCGGAAGGTTACGAAATACGAGAGCGCCAGCATGTCCGAGCCGGCTTTGGACGCCGAATACGGGCTGCTCGGCTGCAGCGGAAAATTCTCGGCGGCTTCCTCCGGCGCCGGCAGGCTGCCATACACTTCATCCGTCGAGACGTGGACGAAGCGCGGAACGTGGTTCAGGCGCGCCGCTTCGAGCAGCCGGAAGGTGCCCAGCAGGTTGGTCTGGATCGCCGGCTCGGGCGAAAGAATGCTGCGGTCCACGTGCGATTCGGCGGCGAAATGTACGATCGCGTCCGGCTTGGTCTCGGCGACCAGCGCATCAACCGCCGGGTCCGCGATATCGCCGTGCACGAACCGGTAGCGGCCGCTCGATTCCACCTCGGCCAGGTTCTCCAGGTTTCCGGCATAGGTCAGCTTATCCAGATTGACGACTTCCCAGCCGGTTTCCGCCACTACCAGCCGGACAAATGCCGAGCCGATGAAACCGGCGCCGCCAGTAACCAGGATCTTCATCGGCGCCTCACTTTTTCTGGGTTTCCCAATCGTAGTGGATGCCGGGGTCGTCGAAAGCGATACGGCCTTCGTCGCTCGGATCGTAGAAGCGGTCGGTCATGTAAATCAGCATCGCGCTGTCTGCGCCGATCACTTTATATCCGTGACCCACGCCGGGCGGAATGAGGATCTGCCAAGGGCGCAGCGGGCCGACGTACATGGTGTTCCGTTTGCCGAAGGTGGGCGAGCCGAGCCGGAAATCGACCAGCGCCACCTGGAACAACCCCTGGGACGGCGTCCAGCAATCGGTCTGCCGCAGATGATAGTGAAACGCCTTGATGGTGCCCGCATAGCTGAGCGCCGCCGAAACCTGGCTGCTCTGCGGCGGAAAGGCGCGGGCCAACCCCTGGCCGAGGCGCTGCACTTCCAGAAAGTAGCCGCGGTCGTCCGGGTGCACCGCCAGGCGCGCGATTTCAACGCCCGCGATACGTTCCGGAGAATCGACGGCGCCGATCACCGCGCCGATTCCCTTGGGGCATTCCGGGACCGCCAGTTCCAAGCCGCCGAGCGAAGCCAACGGCCGCCCCGGCGCGGGCGTTTGTTCCGTCATCGCGTTTGCACGGCTCCTTCCGCGCGTTCCGCGACTGCCGTGCCGCCGGTGACGGATTCCTTCACCAGGTTGGCGGCGCGGAGCAGGGAGTCGAAGGTGCCGGCATCGGTCCACCAGCCGGAGAGGAACGAAAAGGTGAGCGAGCCCTCGCGCACGTATGCGTTGTTGACGTCGGTGATCTCGAGTTCGCCGCGGCCCGAGGGCACTAGCGTCTTGATCTTATCGAACACGCTCGAATCGTACATGTAGATGCCGGTCACGGCGTAGTTCGATTTCGGGTGGGCGGGCTTCTCCTCGATGCCCACGATGCGGTCGCCGTCCACTTCCGCCACCCCGAAGCGCTCGGCGTCGAGCACCTCTTTGAGCAGGATGTGGGCGCCCCGCGGCTGGCTGCGGAAACGATCGGCCGCGGCGCGAATGTCGCCCTGGATGATATTGTCGCCCAGGACGACGCAGATTTTGTGCCCGTCGGCGAAGTGCTCGGCCAGCCCCAGCGCATCGGCGATGCCGCCCTCGCCTTCCTGGTACGTGTAGTGGATATGCTTCAGCCCGAACTCTTTCCCATTGGCCAGCAGGCGCAGGAAATCTCCCGAGTTGCGCCCGCCGGTGACGACCATGATGTCCTCGATCCCGGCATCCACCAAGGTTTGGATGGGGTAGTAAATCATGGGCCGGTCGTAGATCGGCAACAGGTGCTTGTTGGTGATCTTGGTCAGTGGAAAGAGCCGGCTTCCGGTGCCTCCGGCAAGAACGATGCCTTTCATCAGCATTCATCATAGCAGGGGACAAGTTCGATGCAAGCCGGGGGCGAGCTTAACCGGGCATTTGAACAGGGCCGGCGCGGCCGAGGGCGTCCGCCCCACGCTGCGCTACGGCATGCGCAGCGTCGCGATGCGTCCGCTGGGACCTACGGCCAGCACGGTTCCGTCCGCCGCGCCCAGCGCGTTGTATCCAAAGGTGTCGAAGGTCCGCCAGGTCTGGCCGGCGTCGAAGCTCACGTCCGAGCCGGAGGTTCCAGTGGCAATCCAAGCCTTGAACTCGGCCACGTACAATACCGCCGATCGGTATCCAGCCGGCGCGCCCGTCGGTGCGGTCCAGGTGCGGCCGCCATCCGCCGTGACGGCGATGTTGTGTGCGGCCACCGCCGGTTTGCTGTAATCGCCGCCCACCGCCACGCCCGTTTGGGCCGCGTCAAAAGCCAGCGAGAAAATGCCCGCGGGCGCGCCGTCGTCGCGAACCGGCGTGCGGGCCACCGCCCAGTTTCCGCCGCCATCGGTGGAATGAAACACGCGAGAGCCGCCCGGGCCGCCGGTCGCGAACCACGCCTCGCGAGATCCGCGCAACACCAGGCAACTGTTGCTGGCGGCGAAAGCGCCCTCGTCGGTGAGCGCCGCCGGAGTGTTCTGGCGGCGCCAGTGATGCCCGGCATCGAGGGTAGTGTAAATCTCGAATTCGCCGTCCACCGGATCGCCCAGCACCACGCCATGCCGCGCATCCCAAAAGGCGATTGCGTCGAAGAAGCCCTTGGGGCCGGGAGCGGCGAGCTGTTGCTGCCATTGCCGGCCGCCATCGGTGGTGTGATAGACGCGCGACTGGGCGCCGCTGCCGACGCTCAACAACCAGGCGTTTCGGTCGTCTATGGCCCAAACGCCGCGGAAGTCCAGTTTTTCGCCGCCGCCGACGATGCCGGAGCGCCAGGAAACTCCGCCATCGGTTGTGACCAGCCAAGTCCCCGCCGTACCGGCCGCCCAGGCCACCCGCGCGTTCACCACCCGGATGCCACGCAGAGATGCGGTGGTCCCGCTGGCTTGTCCCACCCACGATTGCGCCCAGGCCGCGCCCGCCAACAGCATCACAGCCAGCTTCATGCCCAGCAATTGTAGCCGTGCGGAATCCGCCCGCGCAAGATCTGGCGCGTAATTGCTCGTGATACGGGCCAGCTGAGCATGCCCCACACCGGGGGAATGCGCCGGAGGTGTAGGCTGGGAGTATCCGGCAAATCGGATAACGAGGCGAGAAGCGCATGTGTCTGGCGATACCGGGACAAATCGTGGAAGCGCACGAAACGGACGGACTCCGCTTCGGCACCGTCCGGTTCGGCGGTGTCACGCGGCAGGCCTGTCTCGATTTCGTGCCGGAAGCGCAGTGCGGCGATTACGTCATCGTGCACGTCGGATTCGCCATCAGCCGCGTGGATGCCGAAGAGGCCGAGCGCACCTACCGCCTGCTGGAAGAGATGGGCGTGCTCGAAGATGCGCTGGGCAAGGACGGCGGATGAAGTACCTGGACGAATATCGCGATCCGGCCCTGGCCCGCCGCCTGGTCGAGGAAATTCGCCGCAGCGTGACCCGGCCTTGGGTGCTGATGGAAGTCTGCGGCGGCCAGACGCATACGCTGGTGAAGTATGGGATCGAGGAACTGCTGGGCGCCGGGCTGGAGCTGGTTCACGGGCCGGGCTGCCCGGTCTGCGTGACGGCTCTCGAAATCGTCGATAAGGCCATCGCCATTGCGTCGATTCCGGAGGTCATCTTCGTCTCTTACGGCGACATGTTGCGCGTGCCCGGCTCGCATAGCGACCTGTTCCAGGTTAATGCCGCTGGCGGCGATGTCCGCATCGCCTACTCGCCGATGGACGCCGTGCGGCTGGCGCGCCAGAATCCGCAGCGGCCGGTGGTATTCTTCGCGGTGGGGTTCGAAACCACGGCTCCGGCCAATGCGACGGCCGTGTGGCAGGCCAGGCGGGAAGGGCTGCCGAATTACTCGATGCTGGTTTCGCACGTGCTGGTGCCGCCCGCCATCCGTCTGCTGCTCGATTCGAGCGCCAACCGCGTGCAAGGCTTCATCGCCCCCGGGCACGTCTGCACGGTGATGGGCTACCAGGAATACGAGGAGCTCGCCGGCCGGTACAAAGTGCCGTTCGTGGTGGGCGGGTTCGAACCGCTCGACCTGCTGGAAGCGATTCTGCTGCTGGTGCGGCAACTGGAAGAAGGCCGCGCGCAAGTGGAAAATCAATATGGGCGCAGCGTGAATCGCCTCGGCAATCGGGCGGCCCGCTCGCGCATCACGGAGGTGTTCGAGGTGGTGGACCGCAACTGGCGCGGGATCGGCCCGATCGCCCAGTCCGGCTACCGGCTGCGCCCGGAGTACGCCGCGTTCGATGCCGAAAAGATCTTCGGCGTGGAAGCCATCTCGGCGCCCGAGCCGCCCGAATGTATCAGCGCCCTGGTGCTGCAAGGGTTGAAGAAGCCGGTGGATTGCCCGATGTTCGGAACACGCTGCACGCCGTCCACGCCGATGGGAGCGCCGATGGTTTCGAGCGAGGGCGCCTGTGCCGCCTATTATCAATACCGGCGCCATACCGCGCCGGTGGGAGCGAAAACGTGAGCAGCCCTATCGAGTTCACTTGTCCCGTACCGCTGGGGGTGAAGGATCGCATCGTGCTCGGCCATGGCTCGGGAGGCAGGCTCAGCGCCGAGTTGCTGCGCCAGGTCTTTCTGCCCTTCTTTCACAGCCCGATCCTCAACCGGCTGGACGACCAGGCCGTCTTCGAGATCAAAGGCGTGCGGCTGGCCTTCACCACGGATTCGTTCGTGGTGAAGCCGCTCTTCTTCCGCGGCGGCGACATCGGATCGCTGGCGGTGCACGGCACGGTGAACGACCTGGCGATGGCAGGCGCGGCGCCGCTCTACTTGAGCGCCGGTTTCATTCTGGAAGAGGGCCTCGAGATCGAGACCCTGCGGCGGGTGGCCGAATCGATGGGCCGGGCGGCCGACGCAATCCCAGTCGAAATCGTCACCGGCGATACCAAGGTGGTCGAAAAAGGCAGCGGCGACGGGTTGTTCATCAATACCACCGGCATCGGGCTGGTGCCCGAAGGCGCTCACCTCTCGCCTGCGCTGGTGCGCCCAGGCGACCTCGTGCTGCTCTCCGGCTCCATCGGCGACCACGGAATCGCCATTCTGGCGGAGCGGGAGGGAATTGAGTTCTCGACCGACCTGGCCAGCGATTCCGCTCCTTTGCATGGCCTGGTGGCCGCCATGCTGGCCGTTTCTCTGGACATTCGCGCGATGCGCGACCCAACCCGCGGCGGACTCTCGAGCGCGCTGAATGAGATTGCTTCCCGCGCCGGCGTGGGCATCACGATCGAGGAAAATGCCATACCGGTGCGCGAGGAAGTGCGCGGCGCTTGCGAGATGCTGGGGTTGGACCCGCTCTACGTCGCCAACGAGGGCAAACTGGTGGCCTTCGTGGCCCCGCATGCGGCCGAGAACGTGCTGGCGGCGATGCGGCGGCATCCGCAGGGGCACGACGCCGCGTTCATCGGCGCCGTCACCGACACGCATGCCGGGCTGGTGATGCTGCGGACCCCCTTCGGAACCACGCGGATTGTCGACATGCTGCCCGGCGATCAACTTCCCAGAATCTGCTGATGCACGAAATGGGGATTGCCAATTCGGTGATCGAAGCCGTGCGCGTCGAAATCGCGCGCCATCCCGGCGCGCGCGCCAGCAAGGTGGGGCTGCGCCTCGGCGAGTGGTCCGGCATGGATGTGGAGTCGCTGCGGTTCTGCCTGGAAGTTCTGGTGAAGGGAACCGAACTGGAGCCGCTGGCTCTCGACATCGACTTTCGCCCGCGCGGGTCCGAACTGGATATCGCCTACCTGGAACTGGAGGATTGAAGTGGAACGAATCCCCATCGAGAGAAAGGTGCTGAGCGAAAACGACCGCATCGCGCAGGCGCTACGCCAGCAGTTCGCCGAGTGCGGCACGCTGGTGCTGAACTGCATCAGCTCTCCCGGTTCCGGCAAAACCTCGCTGCTCGAGCGGACGTTGGACGGCTTCGCTCCGGACACGCGCGTGGCCGTCGTCACCGGCGATATTCAAACCGATAACGACGCGCGCCGGCTGGCCCGCTTCGGCTTTCCGGTCCGCCAGATCACCACTGCCGGAGCGTGCCATCTGGATGCGCGAATGGTCGAAAAGTCGCTCGATGGCTGGGACGTGAGCCGGCTGGATCTGCTGCTGATCGAGAATGTCGGCAACCTGGTGTGCCCCACCAGCTACGACCTGGGAGAGGAATCGAAGATCGTCATTCTGAGCGTGACCGAAGGCGACGATAAGCCGCTCAAATATCCGGGAGCGTTCGCCAAGTCGCGCCTGATGGTTTTGAACAAGATCGACTTGCTCCCGTACGTACCGTTCGACATGGAAGCCGCCCGGCGCAACGCCCGCAGCATTCACCCCGATATCGAAATCATCGAAACGTCGTGTACCGCCGGCAACGGGCTGGATACGTGGCGAAAGTGGATCGGAGAGCGGATGCGCGAGGCCGCGGGTTCACCGAGGTAGGACAGGCCGATCGTTTTTTTGTCGTCTGTCATCGCCAGCAGCGACAGGCCACAGAAACCGATGGCCTATCCTACCTCGCGCTATTCGTTATGCAGCGCCACGGCGGGATCGACTTGCGCGGCCCGCCGCGCGGGGAAATACGCGGCCAACAGCGTGGCCAAGCCGAGCAAGAGAGTGAACCCGGCGAAGGCGCGGAAGTCCACCGGGATCACGTTAAAGAGCAGGCTGGATACTACCCGCGTCAGAATGAAAGCCAACGGCAGCCCGATCGCCAATCCGACGCCGGCCATGCGGAAGGACTGGCCGATGACCATTTTCAAGACGTCGGCCTGACGCGCGCCCAAGGCCATGCGGACGCCGATTTCGTGGGTCCGCTGCGCCACGGCGTACGAGGTGACCGCGTAAATCCCGGTGATCGCCAGCAGCAGCGCGACGATGGCATAGATCTCCATGCTCAGTGCAGCGCCCCCTACGCCGGAGGCTTGCCAGGCAAGGTGCTGCTCCATGGTCTCGACGTCATAGATCGGGGGATTGCGGTCCACGCCGCGTACCAGCGCGCGCGCGCCGCTGGCCAACGCGAGCGGATCGCCGGTGGTCCGCAGCAGCACCGTCATCACCGGCGAGGGAGCCTGCGCACAAGGAAGGTAAGCCAGCGGCTCCGGCTGGCCGAAGAACCAGTTCTTGACGTCCCCGGAGACGCCGACGACGGTCAGCCACGGGGACTGCGAGTTGCCCAGCTTGACCCGGCTGCCGACCGGGTCCTGGGTCCGTGGATAATCGGGCCAGTAATGGCGCGCCATGGTTTCGCTGAGGACTACCACTCGAGGGGCATCGGCCCCATCCTGCGGCGCAATCGCGCGCCCGCGGAGAATGGGGAATCCCATGGTCTCGAAATAGTGGCCGCTCACCGACAGCACGCGAGGGCGCGTCTCTCCCGGGCGGGGATCGGGCCGGCCTTCTACATAGAATCCGCCGGCTTGCCCCGTTTCCGCGGAAGCGCCGGTCGCCCGTACGCCGGAGAGGCCATCGAGCGCCGCCAGGACCCGGTCGTAATATGCCGAGATCCGATCGGGCGCGTGGTAATAGGCCTCCGGCAAAGCGATCTGCATCGTCAGCAGGTTCTTGGGATTGTATCCGGGGTTGGCGGTCAACAGGTGGTTGAAGGTTTCCACCATGAGTCCGGCGCCCACCAGCAGAATCAGCGCCATGGCCACCTCGGCTGTCACGAGCGCGCTCCGCATCCGGCTGCGGGCAACTCCGGAACTCGGATTGCGGCCCCCTTCCTTCAGGGTTTCGCTCAGGCTTTCAGTGGCGTTCCTGCGCAGGATTAACAGAACCGCCGGCGCCGAACACAGAATTCCCGCAATCAGCGAAACCAGCACCGTGAATGCGGCCACCTGGCCGTCGATATGCATGGTTCTCATTCCGGCGACGAAGCGCAGCACCTCGGAGGGAACCTGCGATTTGGCGAACGTCAGATCCCAGGACGCCAGCCATACTCCCCCGCAGCCTCCCAACAAGGCGACCAAGGTGGTTTCGGCCAACAGTCGCATTGCGATGCGAAGGCGGCTGGCGCCGAGCGCGGCTTCCACGGCGAACTGCCTCAGGCGCGTGGTGGCGCGCGCCAGTTGCAGGTTGGCGATATTGGCGCAAGCCAGCAGCAGCACGAAACTCGAGGTGCCCCACAACAACAGGACGAACCGGTCCGTTACCTCGTTGGTGAGTTCGCGCAGCGGCACCACGCCGATGGAGCGCGCCTCGTTGGTTTGCGGATACTGTTTCTCCAGCCGGCGGGCGATGATGTCCATTGCCGCGCGAGCCTCGGCCACGGAAACTCCCGGCCGCAGACGGCCCAGCACCAGCAAGGTATGGGCGGCGCGCTCATTCCTTTCCCGCGGGTCCATCGCCAGCGGCGCCCACAGGTCGGTGGCCAGCGGGTAATCGAACTCGGCCGGCATCACGCCGGCAATCGCATAGCTGCGGTTGTCGAGCGAGATGGTTTGCCCCACCGCATTCGGGTCCGAGGCCAGACGCCGCTGCCAGAAGCCGTGGCTCACAACGACCACTCCGCTCGAGGCCGGCTCTTCTTCCTCCTTCGAGAAGGCTCTTCCGAGCACCGGCTTCATTCCCAGCACCGCGAAGAAGTCGGCCGTGACCTGGCAGGCCTGGATCCGCTCCGGATCGTGCGCCCCGGTGAGATTCGCATCCCATGGCCGGTAGAGCGACATCTGCTCAAAGGCGTGGTTCCGCTCTCTCCAGTCCAGAGCGTTCGCCGGCGCCACCATCAGGTCCCGTTGCGCGCTGAACTTGGGGATGGTTTCCGAGAGGGCCATGATCCGCTCCAGGTTCGGATACGGGAGGGGGTGGAGCACCAGGGCGTTGACCCAGATAAAACACGAAGTATTGACGCCGATGCCGAGCGCCAGCGCCAGTGCCGCCACCGCCGTCGCGCCGGGGGATTTGCGCAACGCCCGCAACGCGTATCGGATATCGAGCAGAAGACTGTTCATGGGACCCTCACAGGGAGACGGGCAATTTCAGTGCCATTCCTCATGCGCGATGGATATGGGAGCGCAGCCGTTTCGTCACCATCCGGTGTCCGTTTCCGGGATGCGGCTGTCCGAAACTGCGGCGTTCTTTCGATGACTCGAAACGGAGCGCGTTCCACGGCGGATGCTAAACTGAAGGTTTAGCGGTCTGCCATGCTATCGATCGTCATTCCGATCCACAACGAGGAGCCTTCCATCCTGCCGCTCTATGACCGGCTGACCGCGGTGCTCGATCGATTGCAGCGGCCGTACGAAGTGCTGTTCGTCGATGACGCCTCGAGCGACCGCAGCTTCGAGTTGCTGGCCAACCTGGTCGAGATCGACGGCCATCTCACGGTGATCCGGCTGCGCCGCAATTTCGGGCAGACGGCGGCGCTCTCGGCCGGCTTTCACGAAGCGCATGGTGAGATCGTGATCGCCATGGATGGAGACTTGCAGCATGCGCCCGAGGACATTCCGGCGCTGCTCGAAAAAATCGAACAGGGATACGATATCGCCAGCGGCTGGCGGCAGCATCGCATCGATAACGCCCTGCTGCGCAAGATTCCCTCGCGGATCGCCAATTGGATGATGGCCAAGGCTTCCGGCGTGGATCTGCGCGATTTCGGCACCACCTTCAAAGCCTATCGCGCCGATGTGCTGAAAGACGTCCACTTATACGGCGAATTGCACCGCTTCATCCCGGCGCTGGCCAGCTTCTATGGCGCGCGCATCGCCGAGGTGCCTATCAGCAACTCCCTGCGCACGGCCGGCGACTCCCACTACGGCCTCGGGCGCACCTTCCGCGTGCTGTTCGATATCCTCACCATCCGGTTTCTGCTGAAGTACCTGACCCGGCCGATGCACTTCTTCGGCACGCTGGGACTGGCCGGGACCACGCTCGGCGGCGGCATCATGCTGTATCTCGGCGTGAACAAAATTTTCGGCCAGGATATCATCGCCGAGCACGGCCCGCTGATGGTGCTCGGGGGTCTGCTGCTGCTGGCCGGGCTGATCATGTTCAACACCGGGTTCATCGGCGAGATGCTGATGCGCACTTACTTCGAAAGCCAGGACCGGCGGATATACGCGATACGCGAAACCCGCACACGCAAACAGCGCGGCGTGGCAGGCACGCGTTAGGCCGCGCTGGGTGGGGCATGCGTTAGCTTGCCGGTTGTGATCTCGAACCAGTCCGACGAGCTGCACTACACTGAATACGATGGCGTCCACCCGCGAACATCTGCATCCGCTGCTGACCATCCACCGCGATATCCAGTCGGTGCTGCGGCGCGACCCGGCGGCGCGGAATGCGCTCGAGGTGCTGCTGTGCTATTCCGGGCTGCACGCCATCTGGATCTACCGCTTCACACACTGGCTGTGGCGGCACGGGTTTCGCCTGGTGGCGCGCGTGCTTTCGCAGGTGGCACGGAATCTGACCGGGATTGAGATTCATCCGGGCGCCAAGATCGGCCCCGGTTTCTTCATCGACCATGGCATGGGAGTGGTGATCGGCGAGACGGCGGAAGTGGGCGCGGACGTCACCATCTATCACGGTGTGACCTTAGGCGGCACCAGCCTCAGCCATGGCAAGCGGCACCCGACGCTAGGCGACCGGGTGGTGGTGGGCGCCGGCGCCAAGCTGCTGGGCGCCATCGAAATCGGCGACGATTGCCGCATCGGAGCCAATTCGGTGCTGGTGAAATCGGTGCCGGCCAACTCGGTGGTGGTGGGCGTTCCGGGCCGGCCGGTGATCCGCTCCAGAGCGCATTCTCCGCAGGACGATCCCGACTTGCAGCACACCATTCTCCCGGATGCGATCGGCGAGATGCTGATCACGCTGATGGCGCGCGTGGACCGGCTCGAGAAACCCTCCACCGCCGAAGAGCCGCCGCCGCACACGCCCGCTCCGGACGCGGCAGGAATGTGGCACGGCGAAGATTTTTCGATCTGAGACGCGTGGGAGTGCGCCACGGGTTGCGTTTGGCATCCACGCGGACAGCCCGGCCAACGTCAACCGGTTGGGTCTATCTTAAACCTCGTCGAGGACCGAATGACGAAAACCGCCGCTCTCGCCGTCCTGTTCTGTCTGGTTGCCGCCGCGCAGATTCCGCCGCCGTTGTTGCGGGTAACTCGCATGCCCGGCTCGGGCACGCTCATCTCGCCTTCCCGGTACGGCAGTGCGCGGGCTCAGGTGGACGTGCTGGGTATGCGCGCCGCCACCGGTCTGCCGGAGACGTGGACCATCGAGATGCACCAGACCTTCGCCAGTATCGAAGATCTGGATGCCGCCCTCGGTAGCGTGCCAATGCCGGAACCGGGCGTGTACGCGGACGAAGTGTTCGGTTCGGTCCGCACCATGATCGCCTACTACCGGGCCGGTTGGGGCTACCGCAGCGAAGAGGCCGTCCGCATGCTGCCGCGCGCCCGGTACCTGCACATCGCGATTTACCGCATGCGGCCCGGCGGGGACGAGCAACTGGAGAAGTTATTGGCGGCGCGGCGGCGGAAAATGGATACCGTGAATCTCGATAGCCCCGACCTGGTTTACCACGTAGTGTCCGGAGGCCAATCGGGCCTTTACATCGTCCTGGCGCCGATTGTGTCGCTGCGGAAGTTCGACGAGGGGGTGGCGAAACTTCCCGCCTACGCCGAGCCGATGGCTGCCGCCGAAAGTCCGGCCGAGTTGGACTCTGCCGAGAGCCTGCTGTTCCGGATGGACCCTGGGATCAGCTACGTGACGGCCGAATTCGCCGCGGCGGACCCCCTTTTCTGGCACCCACAGCGCGAGCCGGGTGTGCTCGGCCCCTACGGCGAGCGATAGGAGGAAGCGGTCTACTTGGGCTTCCCCACGACCAGCGACACCCGCACCGGCTGGGCTGGGGGCGGGACCTTCGCCACTTTGCAAACCAGTTCGAGCGACGACACCGGGACAATCGCCCGCGCCAGTGCCCCGGTGAGCACGGCCACCTCGGGCGATGGCAGAAAGATCTCCAGCACGCGTATCCTTTCGCCGCCGGCGTGATAGAGGACGATCAGCTCCTCGTGTTCCTTGAGCGCGCGCTGCATGAGGCCGATCTGGGCGAGGATCACCGGACCGTACTCTCCCGGCGCGAGCCCAGCCGCGGCCGCCGGCGGGTCCTTGATGGCCGACGAAATCGCCTGTTGGGCGAGTTGCTTGGTGAGATCCGCGAAAGCCATTCCAGCCCGATGCTAACACGTCCGCGTTTCGATTAGAGTGGATGGAATGAGAGGTTTTGACAGCCTGACGCAACGCGAGGTTCTGGCCCTGGCCATTTCGCTCGAAGAAGAGGACGAGCGCATCTACGCGGACTTCGCCGAAGGTTTGCGCGAGGATTTCCCAGCCACGGCGGCCATCTTCAGCGGCATGCGCGAGGAGGAATCCGGCCATCGCCGCCGCTTGATTGAACTGACGCGCGCCAAGTTCGGCGAGCATATTCCGCTGATCCGCCGCCAGGACGTGCGGGGCTTTGTCGATCGCAAGCCGGTCTGGCTGTTCCGCCCGCTGCGACTGGAGGCGGTACGCGGCATGGCCTTTGCCATGGAAGTGGAGACTCGCCGCTTTTACGAGCGCGCCGCCGCCCGCAGCCAGGATGCCGGCATTCGCCAGCTTCTGGACGACCTGGCCCAGGAGGAGCGGGGACACGAAAACCGCGCCGACCAGCTCACCGAAGACAAGCTGCGGCCCTCCGCCAAGGAGCAGGAAGACGCCGCCAATCGGCGGCTGTTCGTGTTGCAGATCGTGCAACCGGGCCTGGCCGGGTTGATGGATGGATCGGTTTCCACGCTGGCCCCGGTGTTTGCCGCCGCCTTCGCCACGCATCGGCCGTGGGACGCATTTCTGGTGGGCCTGGCGGCTTCCATCGGCGCCGGCATCAGCATGGGATTCGCCGAAGCTCTCTCCGACGATGGCAGCCTCACCGGCCGCGGCCATCCCTGGATGCGCGGCCTGGTCTGCGGCCTGATGACCGCGCTCGGCGGGATCGGCCACACCCTGCCGTTTATGATCCCCAGCTTCCGCGCCGCGCTCACCGCCGCCATCGCGGTGGTAGTCGTCGAACTGGGCATCATCACCTGGATCCGCAACCGCTACATGGAAACCCCGCCGCTTTCCGCCGCGCTGCAAGTCGGCCTGGGCGGCGTGCTGGTCTTCGCGACCGGCATCCTCATCGGCAGCTCCTAGCGGGCGGGCTATCCGTCTCGATACGGCGAACGCCAGCCTTGGCCTGTTTGGTTTGGATACTGCATCCGGGGGCTATCATGCCGGCCGGCGAAGTGGCGGCGTAACGGCGTACTCGACGGACAGAGGGTTCGTCATGCGCTTCGAAGCATCGAGAATCTCGAAGCTCACCATGTTGCCGGCGGCATCGTAGTCCAGTATGACGCCGGGTTTATCCTGATTGCTTTCGGCGACCGGTGCGTCGCTCAGCAGGACACTGAGGACGTCCACCTCGGGGTCGTAGGCTACTTTCATTCAGCGCTCCAGTACTTTTCGATCTTGCTGGTCCGGTAAGCGGTGATAATCACAGGCGGCTGTTCATCTTCGGCCACCACGACCCGCAACAGATACATTTTCCCATCTTTGAACCGTAATCGCGACTGGTGAATCCAATTGCCCGCGCGGGATTCGTCGATTAGCCGTTGCTCCGGGTGGTCCATAACAGCCTGGACCAACGCGAGCGGGATGCCGCGGCGGGCCATCTCCCATTCAGCGTGGCGTGAGAGCCGAAACTCCATAGCCTACGATTAACCTCGGAACCCGCGAACCGGGAACCCGTACCAAGTTACCCCATTACCTTCCCATTCGGGAGATCATGCTCCGTGCAGGTTGCGCCACACCTGCTCCGACTCAAGCGCCGGCTTGCGCGGCGAAGAAACACGTGCGAAGAAACACGTAGCCTGTCACGGGTTTTGATGGTACGATGCCATCGTACCGAGGGGTTATCCGCATGTATCAAGAGATTCTTAACGGTCTTAACGTCACAGTTTTGCCAAGCACCCTGAGAACGGTGCCGGGTGGGGCCATTATAACGGATCCGCTTGCGAAGACGAAGGATATGAGCGGGCTGTTCCATGCATTCTGCCGGTACTTCCGGGTGCTCCATCCGTGGGTCTGGACGGGAGAAGCGGTGACTCCAGGGGCTGGACAGATCCTGGACGGCGCCGCTCACCGAGGCCAGTGCCTCGCGCTAGCTCGAGCGTTTCGCGCGCTCGCAATCCAGTCGTTTCCCTTCGGCCTGGGATTATCGGAGGCGCGAGTCCAATTAGACCAGTATGGTGGACTGAACAATGCGGGGTTCGTCTCGCGGCACGGGGACAACACTCAGCTTGGGACTGTTCTCGGTCTGCGCAGCAACGTCTATGCAGCCCCTCACCCCGAGGGGGTGTTCACACCGGTGACGGCTGGTCTACACCCAAACGACCTCTACCTCTGGGAAAACCACAAAACCATAGCTTACGGGGGCCTCTACTACGACGTCCTTTACGGCAGAATCTGGGACCGCACGGACCAGATGGCGCTTTACAACTTGAGGCCGCCCGAGGTGGTGCGAGTGGAAACGAATCCAGCCACGAACCACACGGTTACGACTACCTACACGCCGGCGACGAATGCAACCGGCACTCTGTTTTACTTCCGCAGCCTGACCGAGCCGGAAGTGATCGCGATCCAGAGGCGAGGCTTCCAGGGTCCTTTTTCGACGCTGCCCGGCACGGCGTGGGACGGCAAGGCTGAGGGCAATGTGGGATTTCTAAGAAACGAGTACTTAGACAAGGTCCGCAGGCTCAACAAATAGCGGATCTCGACTCCCTGCCTGGCAATTGCGTTGTGGGAAGTCGGGGCTACGAAACTCCGAAGATTGCTCTCAATTGCCGAGCGAGTTCACCGGTATCAGCACAAAGCGCTCAATCTCGATGTGGGCGCTCTTGTCGATTCTGTTGCGGTCGCGGTGGAACAGGATCTCGAATTCATCGAACCGCCGCAACTCCGGCGCTGTGGGAACGGCGAACTCGAGGGTTTCGCGAACGGGCAGGCTGCCTGGAGACGATCTTACCGGACGTGTCCCGAGGCTTTGCGAAGGTCGTCCCGGCCGCACGGTGTCGATGAGGATCAGTTCCAAGGCGACGGTTCCCGGATACTGGTCCGCATTCCAGATAGCGACCTGGATTCTGCGGCAGCACCGCAGGTCGATGGGTTGGTCCAGCTTGTCGTGCGCCTCCATCTCCAGTGGAGCGTGGTCCGTGGTGCTGAACGCAAGCGACGCTGGACTTCCTCGTCGAAAGAACGAACCGTAGGGAGGCCGTGTGTACGGCGCCCGGAACATCCAGTACTCGCCGGAAAAGGGAATACCCAGCGGGCGGGTGGCGTGGGCAGAGAAGCTGATTCCGTAAAGAATGGGAGCGACCAGCGTGGTCTCGGGCCTCACCTCCGGCCACAGGATCACGCCGGGGAATTCGGTGTCGCCGACTCTTCCGGTATCGCCAGCCTGTTCATAGCGCGGCACACCCACCGGCGTCGGCGTGCGCGTACCAGATGCCTTCCGCGGCGTGCGTGACCGGCGGTCGTAGAGCGACTGCGCGAGCAGGGCCCGCGCTGTTGCCAGCAACCCGGGGTTCGGCTGGAAACTCATATCTCCCGACCAGTGGTAACTGCGCATCGCCCCGCGTGTCAAAGTGCCTACTGTCAAGCCGGCAGCCAACAACACCGTTAGGAAGGAGGCTATGGCGGCAGCCGGCAATCCCCGGGGCTTTCCCTGAGGGATCACTCCGGCAGCCATGCCGACCGCCGTCAGTAATGCCGCGCTCAAGGCGAAACAGGCGGCGGCCAGCAGAGGGTAGCGCATGATGCCCGCAACCGTGCCGGCCTGGATAAACAAGGCCAGTGTCAATGCGGGAACTAATTGTCTGAATAGAGCGGGTGCGAGTGGCGCGTAATTCTCGAACAGGTGATCTATGCTGGGCGCCGGCAGCGGCAGCTCCGGTTCCCCTTGGGCGAACCTCCATTCCGAATAAAGAACTCGGGTAGCGGCGACTACCAGGATGAGCCCGGCAAGCATAGCTGCCGGGGAGTACTCAGCCAGCAGGACAGCGGTTGGAGCAAACCATACGCCGGCTGTGGAGGTGCGCAGGAGCGTGCGCGCAGTCTGGGCCGTGATCGGCTCGGCAAACAAGAAGTGCACGCCGGCGAACATGCCGGAGCAACAGAACCAGGCCAGCAACGAAAGCCCCAACAGCCATCCGATCATGATCGGCAGCGGCTCCAGAAGCAGTGCCACATTCCAGACAACGCAAATCCAGACAACGCAGCCGGTGACGAATAGACTTGCGATCTGCGCGCCCAGCGCAAAGTAACTGCGAAAATGGGACGCAGGCTGCGTGCCGAACAGAGTCCCGGCCATCTCATGTTGGACGCCGGGATAGCGTCACGGGTTCCCGGCGCGTGGCATCGCGATCACGGCCAGTACAATTTGCGCTCACGGCCCGGCTGGCGCGACAGTCTGGCGGCCCGTTACGACGTCTTCGTAATACTGTTCGTATTGGGGAATGATTTTTTCGGAGCAGAAGCGTTCGGAGGCGTTCCAGCGGCCGGCTCCGGCCATGCGGGAATGGAGGGCGTCGTCGGTTAGGAGCGCGGTCACTCTCGCGGCCTGTGAGGCGATGTCGCCGGGGGTTTCCAGGTAACCGTCTTCGCCGTCGGTGATGAGCTCGGGCACGCCGCCGACGCGGGTGGCCACCGGCACTACGCCGCAGGCCATGGCCTCGAGCGCCACCAGGCCGAAGGATTCCAGGTCGCTCGGCATCAGCAGCACGTGCGCCAGCGGGATGATGCGCTCGACGTGATCCTGTTTGCCGAGAAAGAGCACGTAGCGATCCACTTTCAACTCACGCGCCAGGTGCTCGGCCGGCCCGCGGTCGGGGCCGTCGCCTGCCATCAGCAGCCGCGCCGGCACTGTCCGGCGCACCTCGGCCAGGATCCGAATACAATCGAGCACGCGCTTGACCGGGCGGAAATTGGAAAGGTGTATCAACAGCTTTTCGCCCTGGGGTGAGTACGCGGCGGCGCCGCTCTTGGTCTTGTCGGGATGGTACAGATCGCAGTTGACGAAGTTCTTGATCACGCGAATCTGGTTCGAGATGCCGAACACGTCCACCGTCTGCTGGCGCAGGTAGTCGCTGATGCAAGTGACGCCGTCGGAGCGTTCGATCGAAAACTTGGTGATGGGGAAGTAGGAAGGGTCGGCGCCAACGAGCGTGATATCGGTGCCATGGAGGGTGGTGATGAAAGGCAAACGGCGCTTGGGAGCCAGGATCTGCTGCGCCAGCATGGCGGAGATGGAATGCGGGATGGCGTAATGGACGTGCAGCAGGTCGAGCGCGTAGGCCTCGGCCACATCCGCCATGCGGGAGGCCAGGGCCAGGCAATAGGGCGGGTACTGGAAGAGGGGATAATTGGAGACTTCGACTTCGTGGTAGTGGATGCGCGGCGAACCGGGGTCGAGCCGGATGGGATTGGCGTAGGTGATGAAGTGGACCTCGTGCCCGCGCGCGGCCAATTCCATGCCGAGTTCGGTGGCGACGATGCCGCTGCCGCCGTAAGTGGGATAACATGTGATGCCGACGTTCACGGCGATAAGGGTAGCACACGGGAGGGAATCGCCGAGAGCGCAGGGTTGACAACGGCCGGGTTGACAGGCGGAAGCGCCTGTCCCACTTGGCTGAGGAAGGTGCAGGCTATTGCAGCGGGATGCGCACCTTGAGGCCGGTGCCGCGGCCAGGGCGCGATTCGAGCTGCATATCGGCGTTCAGGGAGCGGGCGCGCCGCTTCAGGCTGGCCGGGCCGAGGCGCAGCAGTTCGAGTTCCTCGAGCGAGTACGAGCCGGAGAAGGTGAAGCCGTGGCCATTGTCCTCGATGGAGATCTCGAGGCCGCTGGCGGCCTTTTCGAGCGACACGGCGACGCGCGTGGCGGCGGCGTGCTTCTGTACGTTGTGGAGGGCTTCGCGAATCATCTGCAGGGCTTCGGCGGTCATTTCCGGCGGCAGGCCGATGGGCCCGGACGAGCTGAGGAAGGTAACCGGAATGCCGCTTTCCTTTTGGAACGATTCGGCGGTGCGGCGGGCGGTGGCGACGAAATTGGCGCCGTCGACATCCACCGGCCGCATGGCATTCAGGAACATACGCAGGTCGCGTATCTGCGCCACCGCCAGGGATTGCAGTCCCAGCAACTCCTCCATGCCGGCCTCGAAGTCGCGCTCGAGCAGCTTCTTGAGGATCTCGAGGCGCATTTGCAGGCTGATGAAGCTTTGCAGCGGGCCGTCGTGAAAATCCGCCGCGATGCGCTGGCGCTCGGTGTCACGCGCCTTGTCGGCTTCCTCCCGCGCCTCGGCGGCGCCCGCTTCGAGGGTGGCGATGCGCGTGGACATGTGGCGCTTGTAGATTGCCGCGCCGCAGGCCAGCGCGCCGCCGACCGCAATCGTTCTCAGCAGAGGATCCAGGGGCAGGGATGGCAGCGCGACGCAGAATGCGGCGGAGACAGCCGACACCAGCGCCACTTCCGTCACGCCGAAAAACACCAACGCTTCGGCGAGCACGTAGAGCAAGAAGATCGAACTGAACCAGAGCAGGCGTTCTCCGCCGTAAGCCGCGGACACCAGAAGGTATACGATATCGGCAACCAGCGCCAGCAGCCCGAAAACGCCGTGCGGGGTGCGCACCTTGATCACCAGCACGACTGCGGAGACGAGGTATAGCGCCAGCACGGAAACCGATAGCACGGCTGCATGGCCGAGAAGGAAGAAGCCCAGAGCCACTGCGGCCAGCACCGCGCGGGCGCCCGCCATGGTTCGAGGCCAGCCGATTTTTATCTCATCCGGCAAAGTTTCACTTTCGATACAGGTACAACGTGTGGCTGCGGCCTTCCCCGTCGTCGGCGATGTTCTCCACTTTTTCCGGGGTCCACGCGCGAAACTCGAAATCGTGCGCCACCACGCGGGCGCCCTTCTTGAGCTGGCGGTCCAGCAGCGGCTGCACTTTGCCGTTGATGGATTCCGGCAGCAGGTAGACCGTCACCAGGTCGGCCGAAGCGTAATTCTGCGCCAGCAGGTCGCCGTGAATGATGCGGGCGCTTTTTTCGAGCCGCAGCTTGGCAATCCGCGCCAGGCTCTGGCGGCACAAGTCGGGGTCGATCTCGACGCCCACCGCGTCGGCATGAAATTTCTGCGCCGCCATAATCACGATGCGGCCGTCGCCCGACCCGAGGTCGAAGACTCGTTCGCCAGCCTTCAAGCCCCCCAACTGGAGCATCTGTCCGACGATGGTTTCCGGTGTCGGGTAATACGGCGCGAGCTTGGCCGCGAAACCTTCCTGGGCGTGCAGGCCGGCGCCCAGAGCGGCTGCGCAGAGACACGCCGCCAGCCACGGCGCACCCCGCCTTCGCACCGCCCGGCCGCGCCGCCGCCCTTCCTTTCGCATTATCAAACCTTTTCCAGGGGCACGCCGCGCTGGCACCATTCGCAGTGCTCCCCATCGACATAATAACTGGCGTCGAGCTTGACCAGATAGTACAGCGGGAGGTCGCCAAAACTCAAGGTCGTGGGGTTGGGCTGGTAGATGGCCACCGCCAGTCCCACCACTTTGGCGTCGTAGGACTCGAGCAGCGTTTTCAGTTCGGTCAGCCGCTGGCCGGTGCGCAGGATGTCATCCACCATCACCACTGGCTCGCCAGGCTCGGGGCGCAGAAACTGGCGGAAACGGAGCGGGTCCCGGTCGTGCTCCCGGTCCGCCCAGTACACCTGCCGCGCGCGCAGCGCTTCGCACAAGCCGAAGGCCAGCGGCAGCCCGCCGGTGGTCGGCGCCACCATCGAAAGATCCTTGGCGATGGCGCGGATTTCCGAATGCGCGCGCAGCAGCCGGCTCAAGCCCACCGACATCATGCGCTGGTGCCGGGAATAGCGCATCGCCAGTGGCACCTTCAGATACTCATTGGAATGCAGACCGGTGGGGTACTCAAAATGGCCGTCGCGCAGCGCTCCGGTTTCTCGCAGCACGGCGACAACTTCCTCCTGCGTGGGGATGAGGTGCATCGATGTCCTCGCCTTTCCGTGGGCTCGCCTGCCGGCCAAAAGGTACGGCCCGTCAATCCGCTGTCAGCGGCCAACTATCAATGTAATGCACTTCTTCCGTCGCCGCTGCGTCCCCACTACTGGCCGCGGCGCTAGCGCGCGGCGGGGCGGACGGCGACCATCACCACGCCGTGGCTCGGCACCTTGGCTGCGAAGCCGCCCTGGTGCGGGCCCAGGTCCTGGTGCGCCCAGAGATCGCGGACGGCAGCGGGGACGGATTCCGGATACCCAATGTCGGTCCAAGCCACGCGGATCTCGGTTTCCGAGGCGCCGCGATTGAGCAGCGCGACGGCGCGGCTGCCATCGGCCATCTGCTTCGACCAGATCTCGCTGCCGCCTTCGCGCTTCACACGCCGCCCCTGGTAGCCGAGCGGGTCCTGATCCACCGCAATCGCTTCCTTATTGGTAAGGATGCCGCGGATCTCATCGCTCATGCTGCGGATGTCGTTGCCAGCCATCAGCGGCGCGGCCATCAGGCACCACAGGCTGAAGTGCGCGCGATACTCGGTCACGTTCATGCCGCCGTTGCCCACTTCGAGCATGTCGGGATCGTTCCAATGGCCGGGGCCGGAAGCGAACTCAATGCCGTCCTGCAGGTCGAGGATCTGGACCACGCCGTGGCCGCCCCACTTCA